>VOFE01002334.1_pt1 | contig 42000 bp, 63 predicted proteins | sample 5384071 | NCBI WGS metagenome assembly VOFE01 (sample SAMN12384724, study PRJNA508395) | human gut metagenome | isolation source: healthy gut D | host: Homo sapiens
TCTTTTCTTATCTGCATGATTCTCAAGGATTAGATTTACCATTTTTCTTCCAAATATACTACTTTGTCGTACTTCCAAATCCGCCATTTCTGACAGCCGATGCTTCATCATCTACAGTAATACCATACTGTACAAAATTCCCTGCATAAATCCTTCACCGGCATGCACCGTTACAGTCTTATCTTCGTTGGAGTCATTAGTCAGTTTCGCAAAAATATGACCCTCATTGTCAGAATTATAATAGTCACTGTCAATAATTCCGACGGTATTGTTCAACTGCAATCTGTACTTGAATCCAAGACCGCTTCTCGGATAGCATTTCAGTACCCAGTCCTGCTCCATCCATACACGCACTCCTGTAGGAATCTTGATCGTCTCTCCCGGTGCAAGAACCAGATCCACCGGTGCAAAGAAATCATATCCCGCACTTCCGGCTGTTGCACGCTGCGGCAATTTTAATGTCTCATAAATCTCACGGATCTTTTCTTCGGACCGTTCCTGAAATGTATCTTTCCATGCCGCAGTAAACTGCCCGATACTCACTTTTTCAAATTTTGCAATTCTGTTCATCTGATCTCTCCCTTATTCTTCTTTCCACAGTCAGTCTTTAAAAATTCCCGACTCATCCAGCACCTGGATGATCTCTGCGATCATCTGCTCGTCCACAACCAGTGCCATTCTCACATAACCTTCGCCTTCACTTCCAAATGCACTTCCCGGTGTCACGATCACTCCGGTACGCTCCATCAGTCTGATACAGAAATCGGCTGAAGATTCATATCCCTCCGGGATCTTCGCCCATACGAACATCGTTCCCTGGCTGTCCGGCACATTCCATCCAATCTTTCTGAGACCGCCACATAATGCACGGTTTCTTGCCTCATACTGCTGCCGCTGTTCTTCAATAAAATCATCCGGTCCGGTCAGTGCTGCGATCGCCGCATACTGGATCGGCAGGAAAATGCCATAATCGATCTGAGAGCGGAGTGTACGGAATTTCTCAATGATCTCCCGGTTTCCTACAACGAAAGAAATCCTTGCTCCTGTCAGATTATAAGACTTGGATAAGGAATAAAATTCTACTCCGACTTCTTTCGCCCCTTCAAATGATAAAAAGGATCTGCCCTGCTTTCTTGTATAAATAATATCAGAATACGCATTATCATGAAGTATCACGATCTCGTTCTTTTTTTGCAAAATCGATCAGTTTCGGATAAAACTCATCCGGTGCACAGACGCAGACCGGATTCAGCGGATAAGAAACGATCATATATTTTGCACGCTTCAACGTCTCTTCAGGAATATGATCCAAATCCGGCAGATATCCATTTTCTTCTTTGATCGTATAATACTCCAGATTCGCCTTCGCCATGATCCCGCTCATCTCAAACATCGGATATCCTGGATTCGGCACAAGGATCGTATCTCCCGGATTGCAGAACACCATACCAATATGTGCCATACACTCCTGTGATCCGTACACCGACATGATCTCATCGGTCTCTACTCTGACTCCGAATCTCTTTTCATAACGGTACTGAACTGCCTTTAGAAGTTCAGGGAGATCCGCCAGTGCATACTTATAATTCTCAGGATCTTTACAGGCGTCCTGCATTGCTTTCATTACGTGCGGAGCCGGCTTGAAATCCGGTGTCCCTACAGAAAGATTATACACTTTTCTTCCCTCTTTGATCAGTTCCTTTTTTTTCATTCAGCGTGGCAAAAATCCCGGTCTTAAATCCATTCACCATCTCCGAAAACTGTATCTTACTCACATTCATTCCTCCCAGGTATTTATTCAATTCACATAGCCATAGGCTTCATTATAACATAATTCAGGGAAGAATAGTCACTTTTTCCTAATTAATTCCTGTCATGCTTTTCTCCTTTGTCCGGTTGTTCTCAGAAGTATTCTCAGAAATATACCGATACCTCCCACTACAACTGCCACACCACTTAAGAGCAGTCCTGCCCGGCTTCCGGCAGCCTCATACCAGATCTTCACCTGATGGTTTCCCTCTGGGATGCGTACACCAAGAAAAGCGGTATTTACCCTTTCCGGCTGTATCTCTTTTCCATCCGCGGTTATGTGAAAGTTCTCATCATAGGGTAAGGATGTGACCAACCACCGGAATCATCTGCCTGTACCAGTCCTTCATAGCCATTGCCAGAGCTGCTCTGCGTCAACTGTACCGGATTCTGATACAGACTCCGGTTTCTGTTCTCATCCACAGATCCGGTCAGACAGGAGATGTCTTCCAGTTCATAATCTCCTGAGCCATAGATAACCGATAGTTCCCTCGTCCCTTCCGGCAGGGCAAATACATAGTGAAATGTATCGTCCCCGGTTGCATAATCTGTGTGAATACTGCTCAGCTTGTTCTTTGTCCCATTTACCGTCACGCTTACATCTTTTTCCAGACTGGTTGTTTTTCACCCGGAAAGAAAGAAACAGATATTCCCCTTTCTGTGTCTCCCTCTCCATGAAAATTTTACCTGCAAGCCGCCTTTTTCAATCGGATCCGGAGTTTCCCGGCTTCCGTGTAACTGACCGTCTTGTCCGAACTTTCTGTTCCGGCAAATGTAACACCACATTCTGAGAGAGAATCTTCTGCATCCTTTTTCTTACATTTTCCATTCCGGCTTTCTCCCGGCCGCTCTCCTTTGCTCAGGCACAATGGCATACTCCAGCAGGCCGATCTGTTTCTCCTGCCATGTCAGATTCTGAAATGCTTTCTCCCCCATCGTCTGATCCGTCAAATAAAACAGAGATGCCGCCTTCTCCTGACGGTATACCCGCGGCTGACCGCCTGCTGATACTTTCTCTTTCTGATTTTCCGCCTCCCCGGACAAGGAAACTTCTGTCCAGCCTTCCGGACAGTCACTGCCGATCAGATATTTCACACCCATGAACCGAAGGAACAGCGGATTTCTCTGTGCATCCAGCATCAGCCGGTTGGGTGGACTTCTCAAGACCGATTGCCTGACGAAACCTTGTATACCATGGGTTTTCTACGGAAGAATAACAGGTGGTGAGATTCTGTCCGGCTGTCAGAATCCGATTCTGATTTGCCTTCTCGTACTCCCTGTCGCCCCGCACTTCCATACGGACAGCATAAGATTCCTCTGACAGGATCGTTTCCGCCGCTATACGCACGCCAGGATCATGAAGTTCCTGGATCAACGCCCTTTCGGTATGGGTATCCCGGGATAGTAACTGCAGTTCCTATACTGACTGCCAGTACCATCATCAACGTCAGGATTGCTGTCAGTCCACCCGGTCGATCCAACCACTTACTCTTTACCTGCCTCCCTCTGCTCATAAAAAGGGAACTCAATCCAGTACCAGTAAAAAGCAGACCGACACCGATCATCACCAGATCTAAGACCAAAAGAAGCTGTTCTTCTCCGGAGGATCCAACAGCTCCATAAAGCAGCACAGCCCCAGCCGCGGCAAAACAAGTAAGAAGTTGTTTTCCTGAGAATATCTGATTCTGATCCGACAGCGTTTCGAGAAATGATGCTGTCAGGAAACATACCAACGGCAGGAATGGCAGGAAGGCTTTGCTCCTTGCATACAGCCCACCATTTAAAAGCCAGGGGAACACTGGCAGGAGAAAGATCACAGCCAGGAGAAGAGCCAGTTTCCACCGTTCTTTTCCGATTTTTCTTCCTCTTATAATCCACATGCAGACCGCCATTACGGCAATGGCCGTCATGCCCAGTCCATAAGGCTTATACAGGTATTTTCCAACCGTCACATCCGGGACAAAAGATCTGCGGCCTGGATGTCTTTCCCACCGCTCCTTCCCCCAGCCAGCGTACACAACACCGGACACAAATAAAAAGCAGACAACACGATCCCGTAAAAACAGGAAAGAGCTGCCACAGACAATCTTTGAGAAAAAGCAGAACGCTCTTAAGCCTGCCCGTTCCTTTTCCGGTGCTTTCTATCTTTGTACCGCACAGGACATAAATTCCAACTGCAGTAAACGCCGCAGGTGCAAAGTAGAAGCTGGTCAGAACTGTACCCATTGCCCCTATAATCAACAAAACCTTACCCTTCGTTTTCCGGCAAGTATCCACCCCGATCAGCATGAGCAGAAGAAAGGGCAGGTAATCCACAAACATAACCTGTGCGTAGGTATGGTACACTACAGCAGAAGAACACATCAAAACCATTGCCCCACAGATGCTGTACGGCTTCTTCAGATGGCGGTTCAGCCAAAAGAAACATAACACTCCGTCTGCCGTATGTGTCAGGATTCCCATGATCTGAAACCACATTTCCATAGAAAGAAAAAGGGAACGCATATGACAAAAGAACCAACGGGCTGTAAAGCCCGTAGTAAGCAAAATTGTAAATATTCTGCCCTCCGCCCAGTTCCGATGCAAACTGAGGGAAAAATTCATGGGTGCTGTAAAAACGCTGTCGGAAATATTCAGCCAGCACTGTGTGCTGACTGATCCAGTCAATCTGCGATCCTGCGATGGTATGTGACGTATTCTGTAGAAGGAACAGAATCCCCGCAGTCAGCGGAAATATCAGGATACCGTATTTTTCCGCAAACAGCATGGGCTTTTTATTTTCCATTCCCTATCCTTCATTCTCTGTTTCCTCCTCATCCGTCTCTTTTAGCAGATAGACCGGCCGATTCTTCACCTCCAGATAAATCCGGGCCAGATATTGCCCCAGAATCCCCACGCACAGAAGCTGCACACCACTGATCAGAAGCATAGCACACATCAGAGTAGTCCAGCCCTGCACCGGGTCGTGCCAGATCAGATACCTGACAACCAAAAACAGGATTGCCAGGAACGCAGCCCCACAGAAAAAATTCCACCGTAGGAAGACAGGGACAAAGGCAATGTGGAAAATCCCAGGATACCGTCCAGCGAATACCGGAGCAGTTTCCCGAATGACCATTTCGTTTCCCCTGCCGCCCGTTCTACGTTGTGGTAAGAAAGCCATTTCGTCCGAAATCCTACCCAGCTGAACAATCCCTTGGAAAAACGGTTGTATTCCCCCATCTTTAACACAGCATCTCTCATCTTCCGGGTCATCAGCCGATAATCTCTGGAAGACCTTCCACAAATTCAATCTTAGAGATCTTGTTGATCACTTTATAAAACATGGCAGAGAAAAAATGACCGGATCCGTCTTTCCCCTGACCGGTCTGTCCTTCTTGCTGCCACGCAGTCATACTCACCAGTCTCCAGCGTCCGGTACATTTCCCCAAGGAACTTTGGCGGATCCTGCAGATCCACATCCATCAGCCCTACATAATCCCCTTTCGCATGGGTGAGTCCTGCATAAATAGCGGCTTCTTTCCCGAAGTTTCGCGTAAAAGAAAGATACCGGCATCTTCTATCCTTTTTCTTCAGTTCCTTTAACACCTTAAGAGTCCGGTCATCGGAGCCATCATCCACGAACAGAAGCTCGTATTCTGCATTTTCCAGACTGTCCAACACTTCTGTCACGGTTCTGTAAAAAATCGGGATAACTTCCTGCTCATTCAGGCAGGGAACAATGATACTGATCAGTTTCATAAGATCTGCACTTCCTTTTCTTTGTTTCTGATGTACAGTGTACGGGATGTTTCTAAACAATTCCGTAAAGATTTGTTAAACTTTTCTTAAATAATCCCTCTAATCCGCTCAACAACCGTACCACTTTTTTTTTCCAAAACCATCCATGTAAATACAGGAACTGAAACACCGGTCAGAAAACTTACCAGCACTGCCAGCAGGATTGGCATCAGTGGAATTGAAAACGCAACTCCACGGTAATTCATTGACTGATAGAGAAAATAAGTTACTCCCATTCCTGCTGTCAATGTAACAGCCCATGCACCACATACATAGAAGAGTCCTTCCCTTATAAGCATTCCCAAAAGCTGTTTCGGAGTCATTCCAATGCTTTCCATCACCGAAAGGTATATCATCCGGTTCTGCACATTTGCGACAAAATTATTCATATAATTCATGATCCCGATCAACGCCAGGATCAGTACAATTCCCATTCCTAACTGTGGCATACTTCCCTGTGCTTTTCTGATCTCGTCTGCTTCTTCTATTTTTGATTCCCAGGAGAAATCGTTCGCATTCTCATCTTCCTGTAATAATGCCAGAAGCTTCTTCTCTGTATTTCTGTCATATTCTTTCTGGTATTTGATACTGGTCTTTAATGTAATTCACTGATCTGCAAATGACCGCACTACCCGATCACTTGTTATGATCGTAGGCGGATATCCCAAAATTGCCATATAATAGCTTTCATCCGTAATGCCTTTTATGGTAAAAGTTTTGTCATCTGCTGATCTCCATACAGAGTACAGGTCACCTTTTTTCCTGTAAGCTCAGCATCCGTAAAATCCAGTCCATTCCGGTAAATAATACATGATTTTACAGAAAGAAATTCTTCTTTCTTCACTGGATGCTCAAGACTTTTATTCAGATAATCAAATTCTGCTTCACCAATTCCAATCAGGGAAGACTTGAATTTTTCAGGATGATTCTGATACTCTTCCTTTTCCTTACTGTATGGAATACTCATCCATTTTGCATAAAATTCTTCCATCCACATTTCAGCGAAATCCGGTTCCCACGGAACTGTGATCTCTGTAAATATCATAGAATGAACTTTTGAAACTCCGTCTGTCTCACGGATTGATTTTATCAGAGATTCATCCAGAATATTTTTTCGTTCTGCCACATTTTCTTTTAGTGCCGTATCATTTTTGATCAGCAGATCCGTGTCCATACTATTCGACACGATTGTTCTTGCTGCCTGACTGTCCAGCATTGTCGTAATGCAGAGATATACCGATAAACTGGTGGCAAGCGACAGGATTACTACAGTAGTCCGCTTTTTGTCTTTTGTAAACTGTCCCCACGAAAGTCTCCGTATTATTTTTCCTTTTCTTCCTGCCTTTCCGCCTTTTCCGGCTGCCCGATAACCAAGTGCCTCCATCGGAGAGATATTTGCAGCCATTTTTACAGGTTTTCTGGCTGCAAGGAAAATCGTAGTTCCGACAAGCAGAACCGTTGCGATCAAAATAACCGGATGAAAGCAGATCATAACAGAACCGACATAGCTGCTTTTTGATCCCCAGAGATTTTATCACTACAGGGATCAGGAAAAAGGATACCAGCACTCCCAGCAGACATCCTGTTCCCGTTCCGGCAAGGCCGAGCAGCAGCATCTGCTCCTTCATCATTCTTTATCTGCTTTTCAGTCATTCCGACCGTCTGAAGCAGACCATAATAACGAACTTTTCCAGCTACGGAAAGATACATAATATTATAAATAAGCAGATACGCACACAAACACGTAACCGCACTCAGCCCGAGCAGCCCTGCCAGGATCTGTAACGATGTGCCAGGATCTTCAGTGAAAAAGAGAGACTGCTGCTTTCCCAGATTCATCCGTTCGATAAAGGCTTTCTGTTCTTTTTTGTGTCATGAGTTTTTGCTTAAAATCAATAAAATAACGCCCCGAAGCAGACTGTGAAAGCTGCCAGCCTGACTGATCATAAAATTCTTTCGAGACATAAAACTGTTTCTTGGGTCCATACCCGTCCCAGATGCCACTGATCCGGAAACTCCCTGTAGCAGTCCCGCTATATGTCCCATAGGACATAGTAAGTGTATCACCTACTGTCAGATCTTCATAACCGCATTCTTTCAAAGCTTCTTTTGTCACCATGATTTCATTGAAAGCTATCGGATATCTTCCTTCCAGCTTTTCTCTGACCGGCTCCATCATCTGTGTCCAATATCCGTCATCTGCCCAGACCAGCCCCACATTGGGTGTGGAATCTTTCTCTGTCTTTTCTACCCATCCACAGATCCCTATTGTACCGGTCAGAATAATCTCTGGAGCATTTTCACATATCTGTCTTTGTTCCTCTGTCACACCATACATGATTGCATCAAACTCAGCTCCTGACATACGGATATTCTGAAGTTTCTGAAGTTTGAAATAGGAATTTCCAACCGTAAATATTGTAAAGATCAGAAAAGAGGAAAGGAGTACTGCAAGAAACAGAGTTATGGTCTTTCTCCCATTCGCTTTCAAATTTCTCCACGCCATCCTTCGGATTACTTTATAATTCGGATTTTTAAGCATGAAGTTCACTCCCTTTCCCGGTATTGCCCACGATCTTCCCATCTTCAATATGTACAATACGGTCTGCAAGCTGTGCAATGTCCCTGTCATGCGTGATCAGGATGATCGTCTGACTGAATTGTCGGGCTGCCATCTTCAGAAGTCCAAGCACCTCATGACTGGTAGCCGAATCCAGGTTGCCGGTCGGTTCATCAGCAAGGATTATGACCGGCTTTGCCGCAACAGCCCTGGCAATCGCAACTCTCTGCTGCTGTCCGCCGGATAAATTTCCCGGGAAAGCATCCTTTTTCTTTGACAATCCTAAAAGTTCCAGTATTTCGCTTACATATTCCTCATCCACTTTTCTTCCGTCCAGTTCCACCGGAAGAATGACATTCTCATATACATTAAGATCCGGGACAAGATTATAATTCTGAAAAATAAACCCAATCTTTCTCCTTCGTAAGATCGCCAACTGCTCTTTTTTCAACCCGCTCAGAATCTTTCCATCAATCAGCACACTTCCATCTGTCGGCTCATCCAGTCCTCCCAGCATATGCAGAAGCGTGCTTTTTCCGGACCCGCTTTTCCCGATAATTGCAACAAATTCCCTGGCTTTCACGCGAAAATCAACACCATCTAATGCCTTTACTGTATTTTCACCCATCTGATAATATTTTTTCAGACTTTTTGTCTCTACAATGTATTCTTTCATTGGTCTGTCTCCCTTCCTGATATCAGACAGAATATCTTATAAAAATCACAAACCAGTCTCAATCTGCAATTATCTCAGGACTGTGACAGATGGAATTTTTTTTACACTTTTCCCACCGGAAAATACAGATTAAAAGTTGCTCCCTGTCCTGCTTCGGACTGAACTTCAATATAGCCTTTCTGAATCTCCATTATCTTTCTCGCAAGATATAATCCGATTCCGGCTCCCGGTTTCTCATGCACTTCGGTTCACGATAAAATCTTGTAAATATTTCTGCCTGTCTTTCCGCAGCGATTCCTTTTCCCGTATCAGAAATGCTGACCTTAAAAATAACTCCTGCTTCTCTGTCTGAATACTTATTTTTCCACCAGGCTCCGTATATTTGATTGCATTATCCAGGATGTTATGAATTGCTTCCTCCGTCCATTTACTGTCATGACCGATGACTATATTTTCATCACTCTTCACATACAGATCAATGCTTTTCGATGCTGCCTCCGGTACAAGATCTGCAACTGCATGGTGGATGGTCTCATACAAATTTTTGTCTTTTTTCTGTATCTGGATAATTCCGGTTTCAAGTCTCGACATTTTTAGCATGCTCTGCATTAAGAAATCAATTTTTTCCATCTGTTCTTTAATTTTTTGAAATAAATATTTTTCCATTTTGTGAGACTACTTCATCTTCAAGAAGTTCCGTATATAACTTCATATTGGCAACAGGGGTTCTTGTCTGATGTGAAATATCGGCAATCAGTCCTTTTACTATTTCTTTTTCCCTGAAGCTATCTTCTTCTTTTTGCCAAAATACAGATTCTGCTTTCTCCAACTGCGTTCCGGTTCGCCCCCAAAGACTGTCCTCCAGCTCTTCTTCTGCTTTCCATCCTCTTCCCGTTATGATCGCTTCCAGGGTATCTTCTACTTTTCCGCAAATAGTTCTGCTTCTTTTTTTATCTGATAATTTTTCCGTATCATTATAAGTACCGCCACAGATAAAGCGATTATTATGCTCCATATCAGCCAATCCATTGATATCCCATCCCATATACATTTGAAATATATTTGTGAGTTTCATCTTCGATCTTTCCTCTCAGACGGTTAATGTTGACTGCTAGGGCATGCCTGTCTACAAACTGACTCCCGCTGTCCCATAATCGTTCTAACAGCAGATCATAGGTAAGCAGTTGTCCACGATTCAAAAGGAACTGCCGAAGCAGCCGGCACTCTGTTGGTGTCACCGAACATTCCCGACCTTTCACAGATACCTTCACATTATCCATGTCTATAGATAAATACCCATCTTCAAAGATCAGTTGACTGACCAAAACCGTCCTTTTCAGAATCACATCGCTTTTCCTGGACAAAATCTTCATTGAAAATGGTTTTGTAATATAATCTTCTGCACCGGATTCATATCCCGTCAGCACATCTTCTTCCATATCTCTGGCTGTCAGATAAATAACCGGAGTTTCCTTCCTGCTTTTTATCCAACGGCAAAAAGAAAATCCTTCTCCATCGGGAAGATTCACATCCAACAACACCAGGTCAATCCGGTTTCTAAGGAACTCTGTCCGTCCGCTCTCAGCAGACTCAGCACCATAAGTTCCATATCCCGACTTTTTCAGAGAATAACAGATGGCCTGGTTCAGATCATGATCGTCCTCTACGACTAATATATTCTGCATGTCCCTTCTCATCTCCTTTTCCTGTAAAGCTCACATTGAAAACTCTATAAACCACGGTTTACATTCATCATAATCTCCACAGTATCTCTCCATAGTTTACCATAAATCATTCCCTATAACAGAGTAACCGGAAAGTATCTCAATTTTGTGATTTTAGCTGAAAACGCCAGGCACCGGAATCCCCTGAAAACCTCAAAATTTTCCATTCCAGATGCCTGACATTTTTTCTTATAAAAATTTTTTTCTTCCTGTTCCGAAACAAATTATAGGTTTCTGATTTTTTTTAACATTTCTATTCATCAAATGCCTGCCCAAATGCTTATACATAAATGCTTTAACTGCTGACATTTCCTGATGATGTACTTGAAGTAAATCGTCGGGTGAATCATATATTCCGAAATCCTGAGTAATTCCCTCACTTTGGATATATGTATTATTTCGGTTAAAGTCAATGGTCGGATTTTGAAAATCCTTAATCGCTACGCCGTATCCACAAAAAGTACCTGTGCATTTTTTGTTCTTATTTTGCAGTTTTCTCAAATACATAATATCAAGAATATATCCTTCTAATTCATACCATTGGTTTTCGTGATAAACCTCAACCCAGCTATGAAATACTTTTTGTGGTGCATTTTTATATACAATCCCTGTCATTGCACCCTTTTGCAGCTTTTTATCAATCATAAATCCATGAATCCTGCAAGGAATATTGCACGCTCTCAGCAATGCCATAAACAACGTTCCTTTTGTGTTGCACTGACCAAAACCGTCAGCCAGAACTTTTGATGCAGGAAGACTGTCATCTATATTGTATCCGAACAATATTTCATCTCTTACGAAATTGTATATGTCTCTGATGCACTCAAATTCATCCAGCTCATTCCATTTTCTCTCTTTAATCAACTTCTGTATTTTTTCATTTGAATAATCCAGCATCGTCGTTTCTTTCAAATATTTTTCCATATTTTTCATTTCCACCTGCCTTTGGCAATTCATATAACGTTAAGAGTAATAATCATTTTTTATTCTACAATATATTTATGGTTAATATCCCTTACAGCCAGTAAGGAATTATCCATCTTGTTGCTTAAGCTGTTAGAATGTAGGTAGCAATTGGATATCTTCTCCTTTCTTGGACTTCGCGTCCGTTAATCTATTTTATGTTTCCCCACTTCTTTCCAAATTGTTTTGATGATATATTGTATTCAGATGGAGTCTCTTTCCCACCTCCATCACCTTTACTACTTTCCGATTTCTGGATCCGTACATCAAACATATTCCTTAAAGCATCAAATGATATAGCTAAACCTGAACCTGCAATACCAATTCCTTCTGTTGCAGCCGGAATACTGATTGCACTGGATGAACCAATGCTTGCTATTTCACTTCCACCACCCGCTAATGTTAAGAGCAGTCCTCCGCCCGTCGTAACTATACCAAGTCTCAACTGCAAACTGTCTTTCCACGTTCCTGTATAATCAATACTGATATTGATATTAGGAAGTTTCTTTTTTAACTGCTCTAATTTCATCTTGCCTATGGTTATTGCACTTATCCCGATCGCAACATTAGCAGCCTTGACAGACCTAACTGCATCTTTCTTTATACGACTTGCTGTAGTACAAAACTTTCTTACGGTTTTCTCTATTGCCTTTGTCCAGGAATTTCTGATATTTCCAGATTCTTTCATTTTTGAACTAAACCAGTTATACCTGGACTGTCCAAAGCTTTTCGCCCGTTCATAGGTCGATGGCCGATAAAAATTACTTTTTACCGCTTCCTCTGCTGGATGATGAATATTTCCTGTTTCCAGCATTACTTCCTCCACTTGAATACCTTCCCCTGATGAAGATTTTCCGGATTTGTTTTTTTCTGATGAGCCACTACTGGATACTACATTTGTAAGTGCCTTTTTGCATTTTGATAGGTATTGGATACCCAGTTTTCGCCTTATTGTAGGTGTTTTTCACCCATGTTTTGGCTTTATTATAGGTATTTTTTACCTCTGTATCGAGACATTCTAACGGTTCTACTAATATATATATCCTACTTTACATGGACATGGCATGAAAAACAAATCAAACTATCCGGAGCACTTACATCGTTTAAGCTTCACCAGGTAAAACTATTTACTGCTTCCATCGTCGCATTATCACATTCCTCCGATTTATCATAATTTGTTTCCTGAATAAGACAATATTTCTTTTCACCTATAATATAATATTGTGTCGTTACCGTACCATTTGATTCCGTTATAGCAAAAAGTAAGCAAAGTATAACCTTGATCTGTAGTACCTGCTGTTCCTTTTAATGTTGCATTATCTAACTGTCCTATTTTACTTGACAATTGCTGTAAAATTGCTTTCTCAAACTGTTCATATTCTTCTTCTGAATAATCACTCTCACCTGAACCAACAACAAAATTATTGAACTCATCCTTATGATCCGTGCTTTTTTTTCACATATACATATTTTTCATCTCTGGAATAATCACTTTCCTCCATCCCTTCATAATATCGTATTTTCAAAAGACTTTTTCTTTGTTCCACTATCATCAGAGTTATCTACCGGATCCTTCTGCACTATACAAGCCGTACAAACAGTAATAATCCCCATTATAGTTAAAATGCATCTCAATTTTTTGTCTCATGTTCATAATTCATTTTCTCCTACTTACTTATTTCTGAATATTTTTACAGTTTATCAATTTTTAGTATGACTCTTTATTTTTCATAGCTGAATTATATGCCTCCACTACAGCTTCTTCTATAGTAGCTTTCTCTTCTTCCCTTTGATTAATTGGAACATCTCCTATTCCAACTATATTTTTCCCTCTGTCACAAAATCGTATAGAAGTTTGTACATTTCTGGTTCAGAGAAGTAATTTTCAACTCCTGTTGAAAAAGTGGTATCTGGATAGTCTATCTCAGGTAGCGTTGGCGCAGCATTCAGTATTTCTACTATAGTTTCCGTCACATCACTGGTATCTACTGTATGATCTACGTCTATCACCAATGCCAGTGTTTGATTATCCTCATCATACCTAATGTCATATCCATGTTTCTTTGCTATCTCAGCAGTCTTATTGATGAAATTCCCTTTTTCTCAATTTCCACTAAATATTGATCATAACATCCAAAATGATATCTATTATCATACATGATTGTATGAACTTTAAATTGAATTCCCTTTTCATCTTCACATACCGCATAATAATTCCCATTATATTTATCATAAGGTTTTACTATTTGAAATGTATGCTCTGGATATGTCTTTTCCAATGACATAATAATTCTTTCCTCTCTGTTTGCTCCTGCAAACGTGTCTTTATCCGCGCATCCTAAAACACCTAATACAATGAAGCCACATAATAATATACAATATAATTTTCTCACTACTCTTTCTCCCTACTGAATCATCCAATCCGCATCACACAAGGTGGTAAAATTGCAACATCTCCTGGACATCCTTTTCATTATCATTTTTGCATCGTACAATCACATATCTTTTACCATTATAAGGAATGATTATTTTTCGTCCTTTGAATTTTACCTGTGATAATGCATTAGATGGGATTTTGCTGACCATATTCCCACCACGATCCATAAATAGCAGTCCACCCTCCCAGTAAAGAATAACCCACATATTTTTTGAAGTACAATCGTATATACAAACATTGCGATGGCACACGCCATGAAAAACAGACTATATCCCCAGTTTTCTGATCCACTTATATACGAACCAATTGTACACAACACAAGAAATATACAGAGTACCGGTCACAGGTATCGAATAGCAATTCCCTCATAATATCCTGATACAAAATAGCGGAAATTTTCGTTCCATTCCTTTTCACTACTTTCAATCAAATCCAAAGTTTTCTTCTGCATTATCACTTCAAATGCTGTCGTTGCAGCCTGCGCAACTATCATTTGAATAAGATTTACCATTTAGTTATTCCTCCCAGCACAAAAGATTTAAACCTCTTTCAAAAAATTAATCAACTTATCACATTATTTTTTTTGGATAAAGTATCTATCATATCTTTAAATTCTTCCTCTTCTCCAGCATATATCCAGTCACGTGTTTCACTTTTTACTAATGCATTCTTAATAATATTTTTTAAGTCATCTGGATAAGATATTAAAAATGAACTATCCATTTCTGATACTTTTTCAAGGAGCTCACCTTCATATAATTCGCCAACAAATACATCCTCTTTCAAAAAATTTATTGCCTTTGATACAGCAAGATTTGTAAATTCTTTTTTGACGTATCATTCTTAAAACATCTTCCACAGTAATTTCTGCAATTGTTTTTCTATTAATTGATTATACCATTTCTGCAATGGATACAATTCCTCATTAGAGGAAATAGATATACAATTATATATTTCTTTTATTTTTCTCTTGTCTTGCATCAATTTATACCTCCATAGGGATCAAACAATTCCTCTATTTTATTAATATAAGAATTTGCTTTATTCAGCCCTTCTTGCAATAATGCTCTATCTACATCAGAGAGGTTTGGATTTTTTAGTGAACCTTCTAAGGCTTTCTTAATTTTTCGTAACGATTTATAAGAATCTTGCATTTCTCCTAAATGATCAAAATATCCACCTCTGCCATTTGGAACTGGATCCCCTTGCAAGTCTCTTAATGTTCCACTAAAATCTCCATCTGTTAAATGGTCGTTAATCGTATTTTCCAACGCATTCAATCTACTTTTCTGAGCATCAGTTAATGTATTATCTACTTTCCCACTCTCACCAGTACTCTTCCCAGATTCATTTCCTTTATTACTTTCTGATTTCTGAATCCGTACATCGAACATATTCGCCAGTGCGGAACCTGAGATTGCCAATCCGGTGCCTGCAATCGCAATTCCTTCTGTTGCAACCGGAATACTGATTGCACTGGATGAACCAACGCTTGCTATTTCACTTCCACCACCCGCTAATGTTAAGAGCAGTCCTCCGCCCGTCGTAACTATACCAAGTCCCAACTGCAAACTGTCTTTCCACGTTCCCGTATAATCAATACTGATATTGATATTAGGAAGTTTCTTTTTTAACTGCTCTAATTTCATCTTGCCTATGGTTATTGCACTTATCCCGATCGCAATATTAGCAGCCTTGACAGACTTAACTGCATCTTTCTTTATACGATTTGCCGTAGTACAAAATTTTCTTACGGTTTTCTCTATTGCCTTTGTCCAGGAATTTCTGATATTTCCAGATTCTTTCATTTTTGAACTAAACCAGTTATACCTGGACTGTCCAAAGCGTTTCGCCCGTCCATAGGTCGATGGCCGATAAAAAGTACTTTTACCGCTTCCTCTGCTGGATGATGAATATTTCCTGTTTCCAGCATTACTTCCTCCACTTGAATACCTTCCCCCTGATGAAGATTTTCCGGATTTGTTTTTTTTCTGATGAGCTACTACTGGAGACTACATTTGTAAGTGCCTTTTTTGCATTTTGGTAGGTATTGGATACCCAGTTTTTTGCCTTATTATAGGTGTTTTTCACCCATGTTTTGGCTTTATTATAGGTATTTTTTACCGTAGTTGTAACTTTTTTTTGCCGCTGATTTTATCTTACTTAAGATTCCATGTCCACTGAATCAGTATAATTCACCGGATTATTTTCTGTATAAGTATATAAATTCTGACTGAGTGGCTCCAACAGATTTCAAGATTGCTGTCCTGTGACAGGAAAATTTCTTCCTCTGGATCATAATATCTCGCTCTCAGGTACTAAAATCATATCGATAACTGTTTTTTATAAATATCAAAGCTTGTTTCAATATATTTTTAAAACTTCCAACTCTTCATCACTCCATTTTGGAACATATTCTCTCCCAGATGTGTTAATCGATTTCAAATTATTCCCATAAAAAAGTTTTTCATAAATCCTCTCTGAAATATCTGTCCTTTTATAAATCACCTTTTCACAGATTCTGAAATATCATCTACAATATTCCAAAACTTCAAAATCATCTGACAGTCAACTTCTATGACTTTTGCATTTACCCACCTTTCTATTTTATCAATTCTGTATTCCGTGACTTCCTTTTCAAAATTAATATTCATTTTTCTGCAATATATTTTGAGTGACCTTGGTCTCTATGTCAAGATTTAGTACAAGTTAAAATGAAATTTCTCCCCATTTTAACTTGCCAGAAGCTCCGCCTCCGTATGTGTTCTTTCATACACTCGTTCGAATTCATCCGGTGACATGTAGTTGCAATGACTATGAATTCGTTTTGTATTGTAGAAAGCTTCCAGATATTCGAAAATCAGCCGGTATGCCTGTTTGTAATCGCGGATTTTGAAGCGGTTGAGCCATTCACGTTTGATGATCGAATGAAAGGATTCAATGCACGCATTATCCCATGGAAACGCTTTCTTTGAATAACTACGTTTCATATGTTCTGTTGCTTTTATATATTCTTTTGCAACGTACTGGCTGCCACGATCAGAGTGAATAATAAGTGGCTGATCAATATTTCGGCGGGCTTTAGCTTTATTTATAGTATCAATCACACAGGATACCTCCAGTGTTTCTGAAAGTGTCCATGCAATGATTTTTCTGGAAAATAAATCCATAATGCTGGCCAGATAGACAAATCCATCTATCGTCCAGATATAGGTGATATCCGAACACCAGACTGCATTCGGACGATCAGGATTAAATTGCTCATCAAGGATATTTTGTAATTCAGTGCTGAAATCGGAATCTTTTGTGGTGATTGTCCATGGTTTGCTCCACTGAGCACGAATCCCCATTTGGCGCATATATGTACCAACGGTTCTTTCCGAAATGACTTCACCAGTTTTTCGAAGTTTTACAGTGATTTTCGGAGCACCGTAGTTCTGCTTGGAATCATCATGAATATCCTGTATTTTTGCTTTTACAGCTTCACGACGTTTTTCTGTATCTCCGGAGACGGAAACCCGGCGTCCAGCCTTTTTGGCAGCTTCCGTCTTCTCAGACACTTTTGAGATAAATGGCTTCCGTCATTTTCCCAGAATGTTGATTGCTTTTTTTAACACATCAAGTGCATCTTGGGCATCACGTAATTCACGTCTGAGACGGGCAATTTCCTTTTGCTCATCAGATGCATAATTGCCAGAACCACGAACAGGAATATCACCTGATTCCCGGAAGTCTTTCAGCCATTTTGTTAATGTACTGTAGCCGATGCCAAGATTTTCTGCACATCCACGTACTCCGAGATCTTTATGATCCTGATAGTACTGGACTGCATCAAGTTTAAATTGTTTGTCATGTTGCTTTGCCATATGAGATCCTCCTTCAGCATGCCTCTATTGTATCATGCTTATGTGTATTTGGAATTTCTCATTTTGGTTTGTACTATTTATATTCTAGCACCACGGAATATATCTGTGTCCATAAATTGGTAATAATATAGGGGCGCTTTTTAGCTTGTTTCTCACCACTCTACCAATATCCACTTCATCCTTTGGTTTTTTCTCCCCAATCATCACACCAATAAATTTCCTCTGCTAATTCGCAAACATCTTCTATTGGTCTGTTCATAACCATTTTTATAAACCTGATATTATCTTCTTCAAAATTTCTCCAGTTATAAAATCCTCTTGATACCGGCAGGACTGTCATTAAAAATATCTTCAGACTTTTCGGAAATTCAATTTTATATGTGGATTCAATTTTCCCCATTTCCACATCAGTAAGCCCAGCCTCAAATTCAACGCCTTTCGCCTTTAATAAATTTATGCTCTTCTCATAACTCAACCGCATTACCTCCATCATTCAATTTGCGTACCGACACAATAAAGCTCTGAGCCTCTCTACTATTTTACTGATGTTTATTAACATGTTCTTCTGTGTCGCATATTCAGAATCGTGTCACGACAATAAAATCGGAGTCTTCCGTATTCCAATCACTACTCCAATCTCGGAAATGTGAATGGCACACATCTGTCTTTTGTGCAACTTTAATATGTTCTTCTTGAACATATTTCAAAAAAAATTAATCAACTCTTAATTTCTATTTCCGGCTCCCCCTCTGAAATAATATCAATATTATAATTCATTGTTACAATGACATAATGTTTTACATCCATCACATCCAAATAGCCGTCTGCGATACTTTTTATTTCATCTTTAAACTGCCCTCCTACTACTTCATAAATCATATTTTTAAATTTTTCCTTCTTGTATTTTTGCACTTCATTTTCTGAATAAATATCTGTTTGAACAATTCCCTCATCAATCATTCTGACAGCCTTAACCTCTCCAAATTTCACACTGAAAGCATTATACTTACCTTGAAATTTTATAATTAAACCATACTCTTCTCCGTTAATAAGCTTTACTTCATAATAATCTTCTTGAATCATATCTTTAAATATTTCTTTCCAATATTCCATATAAACTCTCCTAATATCTTATTGGTAGTGTCAAAACTACCCTTTTTATTGTCCTAAAACATTTAAAAACCTTGATTTTTTTGGAGTTTGCATATAAAAAGAGCAATGACCTCCCTTTTTCTGGTATAATGTCAATCGCCAAACCAACGTCATATGAAAGGATTTAATTGCTCATGGACATTATACTTTATTTACTTCTACTAATTCAATACCAACATAAACAAATCTGCTGGCTTTTGAATTTTATCTGTAGATATATTCCTCTTAAGCAGTGGGCTTTCGATGATTCCATTCACCCAAATATCAAAAATTTCGGATTGACCAGCTTCCAAAGATCATTTATTACCAGAAATGGGATTACAAAGAATACCTCCCTTATCTGGAATGGCGGTATGGCAAAAAGATCAAACCTGTTCAGTGCAGGAACGAATGTGATATTGACGACAGCTGTACCTGCCCACGCTGTAATGCCCCGAAACCATACCTTTATAAAAACAATGATTCCAAAGGGCAGCTCCTCTGTAAAGTATGTTCCACTGCCTTTTCGCCAGAAGAAAAACGTTTTGCCAGACCGTATCCTCTTAAATGTCCTTACTGCAGTCATTCACTGGTTTCAATAAAAAACCGGAAACACCAGGATACTTCAAACTGAATACACATCCCTGTTCATCACAGTACTCCTTAAAATTAATTTTTGTTATACTCTTCCAAATCTTCTATCAAAGGATTACTCTTTAATAATTTTCAACAATCTCATCAAACTTACTAATTAAAATAGTCATCGAACTATCCCATGCTATAATCTCCATTACAGAAAGTGGATGTTGTATTGATATCGGATTTTTCCATATTTTTTCATTTCCATCTGCCTTTGGCAATTCATATTTTAAAGCATCATCTTTTGTCACACTTTCCGGAAAAGCAGAAAAAAACTCCCCATATCCACTGAAAATTTTCTGTTTCAATCATTTTAGTTAATTCTTTTCCTGTTATCCAACACCATTCCTTGGACAATCTTTCAACATATTTTATATTTTGTGGATAACATTCATATCCTGTTATTAACCAATTATAATTTTTTTGAACATTTTCAATCGAATCAAATATTTTTTAAGAAATGTAAAATAATTTTTACCTCTATATATTACTGCACCTTTCATCTATTCTCCTTCCTCGTATTATTTACTTCTTTTCGGAATATCGTCAGACCAGTTCCATGTATGTTCATGCGGATATTCTGGATGTGTTTTAGAATTTCCATGATTAGTCATATCTACATCCCTGTATGCATTTCCATTAGAATCATACCCCCTGTCTTGTAATAATATTTCCCTGATCATCCAAGATATCTACACTCCTGATCATCAAGGTATTCCTTAATTAGTAATTCCATAGATATTATGAAATAATGCTAATTCAACTTTAATATGTTCTTCTTGAACATATTTCAAAAAATTAATCAACTCTTAATTTCTATTTCCGGCTCCTCTTCTGAAATAATATCAATATTATAATTCATTGTTACAATCACATCCAAATAGCCGTCTGCGATACTTTCGAGATTTTCAATCACTTCCTGATTCATTGCTGTAAGTTCGCGGTTAATCCGAACGGTACGGTTTTTATCGGTCTTTTTATTTTTTGTTTTTTAAAATACGATTAGCGACACAATTATCAGGTTCTATTTTTATTATTTCTCTTGCCACTGCTTCTGCTTCTTTTTCCTCAACCAGTTTTTCTGAATATCGTGAAAAAAATCACTTTTTCCATAGTTTCTACAGAAAAATCTATTTTTAATAATTCTCTGGTATGAAAAAGTGCCACTTCATATGCACCTTCTACAAAACACAATGGATTAATCATTACATCTATAGTCATTTCTAATAAATATTTTGTTTTATTTTTTTCTAACATGTATCGCAAAAATCCGTATATTGCAATACTTTCTGTATCATATGCTAAATCCATGATTATATCTCTTTGTGCATTTAATGGTATTGTTAACATTAAATTTTCTGCTTCGTGATAAAAACCCTCTAATACCAATTTTTTAAGTTTTGTTTCCATTATATTTCCTCCCATGGATTAATCCATGCATCTGATTTTTGAATCCGTACATCAAACATATTCCTTAAAGGGAAAAGAGTCATCCCGATTAATTTAAAAAGACCATAGTTGATTTTTTATTTGGTTGGTGTCCTTATGTGCAGACATAATAAACTATAAATGCTACAACATTTAATTTTTTACTAAATTCTTTTTGTAATAATCTATGAGAATCTCCTCATTCATATTTTTAGGGATTCCAAACGCCCTATCCGCAATATTTATCTGTTCAATTGACAGAAAAAGTCCAACTTCACTAAGAATATCCAACAAGTTTTCTAAAGCAATTCTTCGCTCACCAAAACCACCTAATTCTTTAGCTTCATTTATTGCACTCTTAACTATCTGATATCCCCTTTCTCTTTCCACTTCATACCGAAAACTCATTTCACTTCCTGCTATTGAGTCAACTATCTGCAAAAAATCTTCATAAGCTTTAATATCCATCTTTTCTCTCCTCTATTTACCACTGTTATAACCAGTTATTATTCCCTCACCATGCGGTTCAACAATTACTGTTAGTTTCTGTATTTCCACTTACGGAGACATTGCCAAATGCATCATAGCTGTAAGCTGTCTCAAGTATTCCTTCTGTGTTTGTCAGATGATCTACCGTTTACAGTCCTCTTCCTATTCTCTTTGCATCAAATTAGTAAACTACTTATTCATCAAGCCAAAAGAAATGATTATATTCTTCATAATTTTTCAATAATAACAATGACTTCCGTCTCATATTATCTATGACTCCATCAAATTTATCAGGAAGTAACGAAAAAATATCTTCTAATTCACATCCCTCTTCTATAATTTGCAAAATATCCCCACTATACCCTTTCTGCTTTAATTTGTGATATATATGTGGTGAAAATAGAAATTTTTCTATTTCATCAATAGACACAGCTTCTTCTTTTATAGCATCTAAGCTCCCTATTATTGACAATAATATTATTTTTTCATTTACTTTTTTATTACTAGTTTTCATACTAATTACTCCATCCTGGTTTTACTTTAACATTAAATACTTTTCCAGATTGACTTTGGAAATAATGTATAGATATTTTATTCCCAGAAGAATTATATCCATCCTTATATACCTTAGTCCATTTACCTGATTCTATTTCTCTTAATTTATCAAGTAACTCTTTATTTTTAATGGTATTCTTTGTTGTTCCGTTTTTTACAGCCTCAAATTCTTTTGGATAATCAGGAGAATCTTTTATTGAATTATAAACATCCTTTAATTCATTAGAAGAATTTCCCCTCTCACCATCCCCTTGCCTTTATTACTTTCTGATTTCTGAATCCGTACATCAAACATATTCGTCAGTGCGGATCCTGAGATTGCCAATCCGGTGCCTGCAATCGCAATTCCCGATGCAGCAGCCGGAACACTGACCGCTGTACTCACACCGCCTGCCAATATCTCACTTCCGCCACCCAACAATGCTAAAATTATCCCTGCCGCCGTCGTAGCCATCCCAACTTCAAATTTGAGGCTTTCTTTCCATGTTCCAGTGTAACGGATACTGATATTCGGCAGTTTATAAATGCCACACAACATGAAAAGCCAGCAGAAAATCAGTACGATTACTCTTGCTGGCTTTTACTCCCCCCTTACTCTAATAGTTGTTTTACATATTTTGCTTTATTCAAAATACTTTCCTCAGAAAAAAACATATTTGGAATTTTTAACTCTTCTTCGTCATCAGAAAATCTACCTGCCATTTCACACAAATCTCCAAACTCTTTATTTTCTAGTTCAGACAACTGCTCATAGTCAACCTCTAAATCATATACTCTTGTAAATTCTGAGCAAAATGTCTTAACCTGATATGAGCCATCTAAAACTCCATTAATCAGATAATATAACTGCTCTTTTTCTGTCATGCTTCTTCATCACTCCTTCTTCCTTGCTTTGGTATTGCTGGCAAGTTTCCCATTGCTTTTCTTGCATACTCAAAATAATACACTGTATTAGAAATTTCATCATACAACACTTCCAAATTATACATTTTCCCGTTTTTATACATAGTAGTATAATAAATACATCGTTACATTTGAACCTCTTTCATTCATCATAAAAATCGCCCTAAAAACTGATACTCCTTCGTAAATTCAAGTAAAAAAATCAAATTCCCTCATATAAAATATCTGCTTTCAAACATTCCGCTTTATCGCACAATCGCAATAGTCCATCAAGTATATTTAATAATTCACATTTTTTATATATTACTTTTTCGTACTTCATCTCATCTATTAAAAAATCACCTGTTAAGTTTATTTCTTCTGTTCCCAATGAAAATAACCCTCTCCACTTTTCTAATATTGTTTTAAATTTAACAAGTTCCTCATCAGATATTAAGGCCTCTCCATAATATGGTAATCCACTCTTAAGTGTTTTCCCATTCCACGATGAAACAATCCAAAAAGGCTGTCTTTTATATAGTTAATAAAATCATCCGGAATATTAACCTTTTCAATTTTCTCTTTATTTTTGATTATACTGAAACAATGTTCCAATGCCATAGTTTTACCTCCTATTGTTTTCCAAATAACACAATTGATCCATCTGGTGCAATATCAATATATTTTCCATTTTTCTTATAGCGAATTACACCCTCCACTTCACCTCTAACACGGCTTTTTGTTGATCCTTTCTTTGCGTTTTTGCAAACTCTTCTGCCTTTCTAAGATATTGTTCAGTATTTTTGCACCAACTTCTTCACCATGTTTATTAAAATGATAATCTAATGATTCTTGCGAAGAATCAAAACTACCTTTATTCCACTCAGAGGAATTAGCATTCTCTTGAGAATTCTTCCCGTCACCATTTCCTTTACTACTTTCCGATTTCTGGATCCGTACATCAAACATCTTCGCCAGTGCGGATCCTGAGATTGCCAATCCGGTGCCTGCAATCGCAATTCCCGATGCAGCAGCCGGAACACTGATTGCTGTACTCACACCGCCTGTCAATATCTCACTTCCGCCACCCAACAATGCTAAAATTATCCCTGCCGCCGTCGTAGCCATCCCAACTCCAAATTTGAGGCTGTCTTTCCCTGTTCCAGTGTAACGGATACTGATATTCGGCAGTTTCTCTTTCAATCGTTGTAATTCCATCTTAGTTACAACCATCGCACTCATTCCTGCTATCATCGTTGCTTGTTTTCTAAATCTTCTATTAGTGGATTTTTCATTAATAATTTTCAACAACCTTTTCATTCTTGCTAATGAAAATGTTCATCTAACTATCCCATGCTATTCCAACTCATATTCATATATTGGATTAATTAAAAGATAAAACAAATACAATAGCATTATTATATCCCGACATTCTTTCTTGCTCATTGTCTCCTAGATTATGTTCATTGTCTAATTTCTCGAAACTTTTTTTAAAATACATAAATATTTTTCAACAAACGCATCAATTGTTAACAACTCAATATCAGTTAATATTTCGCTATATGCTTCTATTTCACCCTTATTAACATACATATATTCCTTTTTATCAAAAATATTATTATTTTCTATAAAATCGATTCTAGAATAAATAATATCTCTAATTGTAATATTTTTTGTCATAGTATTTTTCATTTAATCCCTATTCTATTCAAATTTCCATCATAAGTTCCAAGTCTTGTACTTTTACTATTTAATTCTTGTGGAGATTTTCCCATTTTCCATCCCCCGCCGTTATGCGGTCCACTTCCATCGGCACTTCCGATATCTTGACTTATATATGTTTTTGTCTTTTTATTGTAATAAATTGGTTCTCCATTTTTTGCTCTGTAGTTTGTTTTTTCATACCCCAACTTCTTAGCAGCTTGTTGTGATTGCTTCGAAGTCATTCTATGCCATTCAGAATTTGTACCCTCCTTATTCAATGCCTCTGATGTGTCACTACCATTCTTCCCGGATTCACTGCCTTTACTGCTTTCTGATTTCTGAATCCGTACATCAAACATATTCCTTAAAGCATCAAATGATATAGCTAAACCTGAACCTGCAATACCAATTCCTTCTGTTGCAGCCGGAATACTGATTGCACTGGATGAACCAACGCTTGCTATTTCACTTCCACCACCCGCTAATGTTAAGAGCAGTCCTCCGCCCGTCGTAACTATACCAAGTCCCAACTGCAAACTGTCTTTCCACGTTCCTGTATAATCAATACTGATATTGATATTAGGAAGTTTCTTTTTAACTGCTCTAATTTCATCTTGCCTATGGTTATTGCACTTATCCCGATCGCAATATTAGCAGCCTTGACAGACCTAACTGCATCTTTCTTTATACGACTTGCTGTAGTACAAAACTTTCTTACGGTTTCTCTATTGCCTTTGTCCAGGAATTTCTGATATTTCCAGATTCTTTCATTTTTGAACTAAACCAGTTATACCTGGACTGTCCAAAGCTTTTCGCCCGTTCATAGGTCGATGACCGATAAAAATTACTTTTACTGCTTCCTCTGCTGGATGATGAATATTTTCTGTTTCCAGCGTTACTTCCTCCACTTGAATACCTTCCCCCTGATGAAGATTTTCCGGATTTTTTTTTTCTGATGAGCCACTACTGGATATTACATTTGTTAGTGCCTTTTTTGCATTTTGATAGGTATTGGATACCCAGTTTTTCGCCTTATTATAAGTGTTTTTCACCCATGTTTTGGCTTTATTATAGGTATTTTTTACCGTAGTTGCAACTTTCTTTGCAGCTGATTTTATCTTACTTAAGATTCCATGTCCACTCGGATCACTGTAATTCACCGGATTGTTTTCCGCATAGGTATACAGGTTCTGGCTGAGTGGTTCTAACAGACTTCCCAAATAGCTGTCCTGTGTCAGGAACGTGCCCTCCTCCGGGTCATAGTATCTTGCTCTCAGATACTGGTTTCCGGTCGATGCATCGGTATATTCTGCATTGTAAGTATACGGATTCTTAGTTTCTGTATTTCCACTTACGGAGACATTGCCAAATGCATCATAGCTGTAAAGCTGTCTCAAGTATTCCTTCTGTGTTTGTCAGATGATCTACCGAACCGGTTCCGGTATAGCCATAGTAATACGTATCTGTACCGTCACTGTAATCCAGCCTTTCGTTGCCGTAGGTATAGGCCTCTCTTACCTTTCCATTCTCGTCATAAGCGGTCAGCACCTGCGTATACTGCTGATTGATATCATTGACGTAGTTCCGGCTTTCAAAGTAATCATAGGTGTCTGTCACAACCTTGTATGGGATCAGTGCCTGGCTTGTCTCACTCGTATAAGTGACTTCTCCCTCTCCCGGCATGTTCGTAATGCCATCCGGGTTCACCACGATTCCCTCTTCATCCGCCCGGTCTTTCGCGATCTTTCTGTGATAAGCTGATACCAGATCTTCCCAGAGTTCTCTCCATGTCTGACCGATGGACTCTTTGGCTACCTGGAATCCCTGCAGGAAGTTCTGTCCAAATCCGTACCAGAACATGGATCCTTCTCTTCCCTGGTCAGAGGTCTTCGGAGATTTCTTTTTCTCCTTGAAGAGCTGATACTCTTTCGTATCTTCCGTGCGGTTCGCTGTGAACATCCGGTTACTGTCTCCGTCATAGAGTGCCGCCATCAGAAGTCCTTTTTCATCACGTACGGCTATCAGACGATTCTCCGTATCATAAGTATAAGTATGCGTCTTTTCATCCGCATTTAATTCCCTTACACGGTTTCCGTTCGCATCGTAGATATAGGTTGTCTCTTTTCCATCCTGCTCGCTTGACACCAGTCGGTTTGCCGCGTTGTAGGTATTCTTTGTGATAGTTTCTGTCGCCTGCTCCAATGCGTTTTCCGTACTCTGCCGGACTTCGATCTTGTTTCCTGCTCCGTCATAAGCGTACGTCACTCTCTGGATCACTTTATCTTCTGAATCCTTCGTCACAATCTCACTGAGCTGTCCCGCCGCATCGTAACCGTAATTAGATACCTTAGTCTCTTCCTTCGTTTTAATAGACTCTGTCAGGATATAGCCCGACAGGTCATAGGTATAACGGTAGGTTGAGATTGTCTTTCCTTTGCATCTCTGTTCTGGATCTCCGTCACCTGATGTGCGGCATCATAAGTAAGCTTTGCACTCGTTTGGTTTGCACGCAAAACTTCTGTCATATTTCCGGCAGCATCATAAGTATATCCTGTCTCTTTTCCTTCCCGGTCTGTGACTTTTATCAAACGGTCCAGTGCATCATATTCATACTGTACTTCGCTTCCGTCCGGATAGATCAGCTTCGCAAGATTTCCGTAGCTGTCATAGTTATATAAGATAACGCTTCCGTCTCCCTGCTGTACGCCCGTGATCCGTCCATCCGCATCATACTGATAGGTGGAAGTTCCGGTCAGATCAGACATGGAAAGGCGTTTGCCTTCTTCATCATAAGTATACAATACCTGTCCGTCTGCTTCTTCCGAGTAATCCGTCTGAAGAAGTGCATCCAGTTTATTATAATCATACTGGATCGTATTTCCATTTGGTCGGGTGATCTTTTCCAGACGGTTATTCAGGTCATAACTATAGCTTTCCGTCTCTCCCAGAGCATTTGTCCTTGACGTCTGGTTGGACAGCAGATCATAGGTGTAAGTCGTCTTGTTGCCGTTCCCGTCTGTGGTAGAAGTCAGATTGCCCACTGCATCATAGGTATACGTATTCCGATTTTCATAATTCAAATCTCCAGCCACCGCTTCCGTCAGCCGATCAGCCAGATCGTAAGCATATCGTACCTGTCTGCCTTCTCCATCGGTAACAGATATCACATTGCCGTTTCCATCGTAAGCGACCGCTGTGGTATTCCCATTTCCGTCTGTGGAGGATAGCAACTGTCCTTTCCCATCATACTGCTAGGTAGTCTTTGCTCCGGTCGCATCTGTTTCCTGTACCAGACGGTTCATGTTGTCATACTTTTTCGTCTCTGTTTGCCCTAACGCATTGGTCAAAGAAGTCAGATTGCCATTGGCATCATACACATAGCTGGTCACACGGGTATCATTCACCGTCTTTTTCGTCAGGTTGCCAACGCTGTCGTAAGTATAGCTTTCTTTTCTTCCTGCCGGATCCAGTGTTTCCTCCAGTCTGTCCAGCTTGTCATAGCTGTACCGCATGGTATTTCCCATCGGTGATACCTGTGAAGAGATTTCCGTTCTCATCATAGGTATAAGCGGTTTTCTGCCCCAGTGGATTTTCTACACTTTTCAGTCTGCCCATGATGTCATATTCATAAGAGATGCTCCGGTCTGACTGATCCGTCTCACGGATCAGATTGCCGGCGATATCGTAAGTATAAGACTTCTTCAGCCCCTGTGGTGCCGTCTGTCCTGTGATTCTTTCCAGCTTATCATAGGCATACGTGTATTCTGCTCCATTTGGAAGGATTTTCGATGTCACCTGTCCATGCAGGTTATTTTTATAAGAGGTTACATTTCCCAGCGGATCGGTTTCTTTACTCAGTGATCCGTTCCCGTCATATTCATAGGCATATGTTCCGCCATTCGGAAGGGTCTCTCCCACTTTCCGGTTCATGTTGTCATAGGCAGTTTCCGTTACATTTCCTTCTGCATCAGTATAACGGATCTGATTGCCCGCTGCATCGTAAGCATAACTTTCTTCTCCGCCCTCTGCGGTTGTTATTTTTGTAAGTCTCTGAAGGGCATCGTAAGTAAACAGCGTGTCATTACCATTTTTATCGGTATGTATCACCGGAAGAGACAGTGCATTATAGCCATATGTTTCTGTATTTCCATTGGCATCGGTCACACCGGTCAGATTGCCAAGTACATCATAGGTGTAACTTGTTCTCTCCCCTGCCGGATTGATTTCTTCTGTCAGCTGGTTTAGCACATTATAGCTATACTTCCAGATTCGTCCGCTGCTGTCTTCTTTCTGAGTGACATTTCCGTTGGCATCATAGGTATAGGTTGTAATTTTTCCTTCTGCATCTGTGGCTTCCGTCAGATTGCCCACCTCATCATAGGTATAAGTGTTCTTAGCTCCATCTGCTTCCACGACTTTCACCAGCCGCTGATACTTATCGTAGGAATACCTCGTCTCTTCTCCGAATGCATTTGTTACAGAACTTTTATTTCCATATACATCATACTCATAAGTCTCTTCAAAGCCTTCATTGTCCCATGTATGAGTCACTCTTCCCTTGGCATCATATTCATACTCTGTCACCAGTCCGCTGCTTCTCGTCTCTTTCACCGGCTGATTTAAACGATTATATTCATATTTTACCGTTGTTCCGTCCGGCGCTGTGATTGTATCGTACAGACCTGTGGCAGTGTATGTCATCTCATAAGTGTTGCCGCCACCATCGGTCACACCGGATGACAGACCCTTCTTGTTATAAGTATAGGTGATCTTTCCGCCCAGTGCGTCTGTCAGTTCTATGAGTTGTTCCATCTGATTGTAACGATAAGTTGTTACATTTCCCAGTGCGTCCGTCACTGTCTTCGGCTGGTTCTGCGTGCCGAACACTGTACTGCTTGTATTTCCGGCGGCGTCTGTCAGTGAAGTCTGGTTTCCGTTTCCATCGTAAGCGACTTTCGTTGTATTGCCCAGTGCGTCCGTCAGTTCCAAGAGTTTTCCATCACTGCTGTAGTGGTAAGTCGTCGTATTACCGTTGGCGTCGGTCATCTCTTTTAAGTGTCCCAGCACATCATATTTATAAGACACGGCTGTTCCGTCCGGATAAGTGGTCTTTGTCCGGTTATTCAGCCTGTCATATTTATAAGAGGTAACCTGTCCGTCCGCATCTTCTGTCAGGACATTCCCATTGTCATCATAGGTATAACGTGTGGTAAGTCCACCCTCGTCTGTGTAAGAAGTTGTTCTTGCCAGTTCATCATAGGTATAGCTGTCACTGGTTCCTTGCGGATATGTGATCTGTGTCGGAAGTCCATCCTCCTGAAATGTATAGGACACCTGTTCTCCTGCGGCATCTGTGACAGAATTTACCTGATTCTGTGCATAATCATAAGTGTAGCTTGTTGTATTTCCATTTTCATCCGTCTGTGTCAGGATATTTCCAAGTGCATCATAGGTGTAGGTAATGGTATCTCCTGCCGCATCTGTTTCTGTCAGTTTGTTGCCTCTTACATTATAGGTATACGTCGTTGTATTCCCTTCCGCATCGGTCAGGGATGTCTGATTGCCGACTGCATCGTAGGTATAGCTGTATGTTCCTCCTGTGCCGTTGTCCGCTTTGATTTTATTTCCCATCCCGTCAAAGGCGAAAGATACGGTGTTGCCATTTCCGTCTGTAACTGCCGTCACATTTCCGGATGCGTCGAACGTATACCCTGTATGTTCTCCGTCTGCGGTTGTCTCGCCGGTCTTTCGTCCTTCTGCATCATAAGTACAGGATGTCACACCGCCCAGTGCGTCAGTTATCTCTGTCAGAAGTCCATGTGCATTGTAGCTGTAGGATGTCCTGTTTCCCTTTGCATCTGTCATCGTAATCAGCCTTGCACCGGAATAGGTGTAGGTAATGGTATTTCCATTGGCATCGGTATCTGTCAGGATTCTTCCCTGTGCATCTACGGTATAAGTATGTTGTAATTTTCCGGCAATTGTTATTGTCAGAAGATTACCTGATTTATCATAGGTATATTCTGTAGCAATTCCGTCATATCCGCTCTCACGAATGACATGATGGTTCTCGTCATAGTCCCAGGTCTTTTTCTTCCCATCAAACCGGGTCTGAATGGTTTCATTTCCTGCCTCGTCATACTGATGCCTGGTTGTATGGCTCCAGTTCGTCTGTTTCACTTTCCAGCTGGTTTTCCGCATTGTATTCCATAGTACGGGTCGTGCCGTCCGGATTTTTTACTTTGACGGTCCGCATCTGATCATCGTAATAATAAACCGTCTGATTCCCATTGGCATCGGTCGCCACGGTCTGTCCATCTTTATAAGTGAGACTTGAGACTCCACCATTGGCATCGGTCTGAGTGGTCACTCTTCCCTGATCATCATACACATTTTGGACAATTCGCGTACCGTTCGCATCATACCATGCGGTCATGCGATGAGCGTCATCGTATTCATACTTTGTCACCGCTCCGTTGGCATCTGTGTAAGAGATCAGATTTCCGTTCCCGTCATAGGCATAGGACAGGGTACTGCCGTTCGGAAGCTGAATTGCGGTAATATATCCTTCTTCATTTGTTGTAAACTCGTATTTTGGTATCCTGCCGGAGATGTAATCTCCCTGAGATTATAATTGTCATCATAGGTAAGGACGGTCTGGTTTCCTTTTTCATCTTCGATGGAAGTCAGCATTCCAAAGTAATTAAATGTTTTTGTTACATTCGTTTCATCTGTGATGGTGTACTGATAGACCGGATAGCTTTCTTCTCCTTCCCCAAAGTCAAACGTGTTTTCTTTGATCTTCTTCTGGTTCAGTTTCAGTTCATAACCATCTGGTGCTGTATATTCCCCATCTTTTTCAGTAAAGACCAGAATGCTTCCATCCCCACGGCGATAGTGTAGATTTCCATCTTTATCTTTTGTGATCTGTTCGGTGTAATCAAACGACCACCCACGACCGAATACACTGGCGAGTTCTGCTCCTTTGGAGTTGTAGTTCCGTTCAATCACAAAGTCATCCGTGTAATCTGGAATCGAAACATCGGTACGGTTCAGATAGAAATTTCCGGTGTTTAAGTTTACCGGTTCGAATCCAAACTCACAATGCAGCCCTCTTCCCATCAGTGCCGCATCAATCTTTGCCTTTTCTGTATCATCTAGTGCTGGTGGATTATATGGAACGGTCGCATTCTTCTTTGGATTACGAATAAACAGAGTATTATTCTCCACCAGAAGCATATCCTGTACCCGGTTGTCGTGCATAATCTTGGCAAGCGGTATTCCATAATAATTTGCAATCTTCGGAAGCGTGTCATACTGTGTCACTTTATAAATGGTAAAGTCATCACTCTTTTTTGTCTGGCCTGCGATTCCATCCTTCGCTGCAGTCCCACTGATGTAATAAAGCACATTAAATTCCGGCTCTGTAAAGGATATACCGTCTGCCAGTTCCCAAGTTTATCTTTATATTTCGTCGTCCCCTTAGAAAATGCACTGTCAAAACTGCTGCTGTCCGGATATTTATAGGAATAGCTTGCCAGAGAAACGCCCTGATAATCTTTTTCTCATCATTTAAGGCATAACCTACCATAGCTCCCGGTGTTGCGATGCCATCTGCAAACACTCCCTGGAACTGCAGTTTTCCGCTCTTATCCGTCAGTACCATACTTCTGAGTGCAACTGTTGTATCGTTAAGTCCGTAATTTAGGTTCACCGGATCCGGCACACTCCAGTTAATAGTGATACTTGGGCGTTTGTCCCAGGAAAAATCCACCTGCCCGTCAGTTCCAGTGGAATATGGCGTATAGAATGCACCACCCAAGTTCGTCTCGTTTGTTGCCATAACAACCAGTCCATTGTTATCTGTAATCCCCTGTACCCAGTTATTCACCGTTTCCCTGATATCAAACTGGTGCATCCCATGTTTATGGACAGACACTGCATTCTCTCCTGAAGGTTCCAATGAAAGTCCCACAGAATTATCCCATGTAAGACTTCCTGCATTCCATGGGGAATTGCTCCGGTAACATGCAAAGGTTGCATTTGTCTGCGGATAATCCACATACTGATATACATTCAGGCTGGCACTGTCAATTTTTGCTTCTGAAGGAATACTCTTCCTGAAATCGTAATTAACTGCAAAATACATTCTGCTCCGCCCAATGTCCTTTGCCCCCGGCACACCAGTCATGGCACTGGTGATGTATCCGGCATAGCCATAGCCGGCTCCATGATAGGTTATGAACCGTACTTGTTGTGACCTCGATCAGACTTTCTGTCAACCGTAACCGTTGGATCGATTTTTACAGGATAAACCCTTTCTTCTGCCAGAAGCCATTCTTTGTCTGCGCGGACTGTAATCATATAAGTATGACCATCGGATTGTTTCTCTGCTGATATCTCAATTTTCTGGGACTGACTGCCATCAGAATCAGACATCAAAGGTGCAGACAGAACAAACAGGATGGTGTTCTTACCCTTTTCACGAATGAAGATCTGGTTATCTTTACTCTCTACATCATATCCTTTTGCATCGAAAAGATATTGAAATTCATTCTGCTCCGTTTTCTCCCGTAAGATGATATCTTCCTTTACTCCGGTCGTATCTACGCTGTACTGTACGTCGATATTCTCCTGTACACTGTTGTAAAGCAGTGCATGATCTTTCGTTGTCGCATTCCCATAAGTTCCTTCCTGCGGAAAAAGTTCCAGTGTATGTTCTTTATTCGTAATTTCAATCCCACGTTCCTCTGTAACATTCGCTGGAAAACTGACATCTATGCTGCTGTCCTTTGGTTCATAGATAAGGTCCAGATTTGGATCACGAATCTCTTCTTCTGTCGGAGTTTTTACTTCCTCTTTGCCTTCTATATCCTTGGGTATTAAAGTAAGGTCAACCGGACGCATTTCCCCGGAAGTTGATTCATGGGTATTCGCTTCCGATGTAAGCAATGTAACATAATGAGTCGCATCCACCTGGAATACTTTTTCATGTTCTTTTACTTCCACTGGCTCTCCGTATAACCCTGTCAGTTCAGCTTCTTTTTCATCAGTATATTTCGTAATTTCAGGCAGACGCAGTGAAACCTGTTCTTTTTCATTGAATGCACTTTCTACCAAAACTTCTGCATCTTTTTAAGTTCTTTTTCGAATCATCGTTATTCTCTGCTGACTGCTCAGGCTGCACCTGTCCAACCGTTTCCTCATACTGCTTCTTATATAATTGTTCTGTCTGATATTCATCATATAGATTTGAAACCACTTTTTGAGTTTCTTCCGCTAAAACCGCCATATCAGAATCTAATAACATACATCCAGTAACAACGAATGCCAAAATTCGTTTTTTTCCATTTATCCCACTTTTTCATTTATATATTTTTCCTCCATGCACGATTACCAAAATAGACAATCAGCCCCATCAAAAGATACACTGACATAAAGTGTAACTCCACTTTGAAGATTTCTCTCAGGCAAAAATGCAGGCAGAGTCATTATCACGCACAACCCAAGAAGTACTGCGATCGCTCTTTTTCCCATGAAAATATCTTCTTTCCAATTTCTTTCATAAAATTGTTCCATCAATAAGTAAATAAACCCGACACGTATCATGTTCTGACAGAATCCGGATAACAGATAGATCAGCCATTTTATCTGTTCCTGGTCAATCTGCCTGTCTTTGCAATCCCCATCCAATGCCTCCCATTATACAGCTAACCACTAACTGACCAATTAAATACAGCATTCCACAACGTATCATTACCGATTTACAGAATTCTGTTTCCTTGGAAATATATTTTTTGAAAAGCAGGTATAACAGGATGATCCCAACACAGAAACACACTCCTCCCAGTATCATGTGCAGTGATCCAATACGCCGGTCATAACTCCACTGTCCCATAAAATACGGAAGTATTATAATTCCTGCTATTCCAATCGAAAACATGCAGCCAAACGCACTGCATAGAATCATTTTTCTGTCTTTCGCATATACCATACATTCTTTCATATCGTTTCTCATTCCTCTTGATTCTTTTTCTCACATTCTACTAATATTCCCTGAACCAGACACCTCTTCTGTTTATCATTTCTCGTGCATGTAGATAAAGTCAACAATGGAGGAGTAATCTCGGTTTCATCTTGTATTACTCCACCAGAATCTGCCACAAAATCAGGTATTTGCCGTAAATAATCATTTATTCCTTCTGTTGTACTAAAATCATAGGATGTCAGAATATGTTCTGCTGGATGTTCATAAGCAGCAATAATATGGTATGTTCGCTTTTCTTCCGGAGTAAATAGAAACACCTCATTATACTTTTCAAAGTAATCTCTGTCCAAATATTTATCCAGGCAACCAAACATACTGCCATCTTTCATATGATGTCCATATAGAACTGTATTCGGACTGGAAAAATCTTTTCCGTTAACTTTCTCTGTATAAATTGCCCCATAAATGTTCGACTCTTTATCAATATCGTGGCTCAGATAATATCCATCCTCGTCCCCCTGCACGACCGGATAGTCAATTTTTGTTCCCGGAATCGAATCCACGCATATACATCCGCATTTCTGTTTTGCCAATAGTTAAAATCTATCCATTCCTCCGGCTCTGTTTCTTCACAGAATTGTTGGTATACTTTTGCAGTCTTATCCCGGATAGCTTTCCCAAAACAGAAAATGCACGTACACACAATTCCTGCAGCTATTACTTTCATGACCTTTTTCATACTTTTCCCACCAGTCTCCTTCCTCTATAGTACAACCTTAATTCTTCAAGCAACTTTCTCTCCACATTTCATATAATCAGGTTAAATATATTGTATTTTATAATTCACATCTTTTCAACCAATATTTAATCTCATGTATAAAAATGCCAGGCACTGGAACTTCCCTGAAAATTTCAAATTTTCTCTTCCAGCCACCTGACACTTTTCACTTTTCTTTTTTTTCTAATTTTCTTCCCGCCATTCTTTTAATGCAGCCGAAAGTCTCCGGTCAATATCTTTCCTTGCTGCCTCACATTCATCCGGGTATTCCTTTGCCGCCTTGAAAATAAACCGCAGCACAAACTTAAGTCCCACAGGCAATACCATGCGGAGCATGGATTCCGGTAATACAAAATGCGTCCCATGCTCGTATACAAGCGGTACGTATTCACAGGTATGTGGGCGTTCTTTCAGCCGCCTGTCCATACGACGGATATATTTTCCTGCCTCCCAGAAGGAATCATCCTCTGCACCTACGAGGAACAACCGTCCTTTTATATTCTCAACTTTGATCATTTCCCTGCCATACGAAATCACTGGCTGTCAATCCGAAAGTCAGTGTGATCTTCAGAAAATAAGATCCTTCCTTTCACCATGAAATCGATCTGCTCTGTTAGCCTTTTATCATATCATCATGATTCCACAAATACAATTCCATAAGCCTCCGGACCGATATAAGTTGCGATTGTTGCACCAATCTCTTCCGGCTGCTTCATTTCTACTTTCAGATCTGCCCCCTGAAGGGTGGCCATGTATTCCCGGCAGTTCGTATCATCCTGAGAAAAAAGCGGGATTGCCTGAAACTCAGGATCTATTTTACATTCTTCTGCCAATACTGCCATGTCCCGCATCGCTTTTTTGCTCCCCTTGTCTTTTTACGACCTCAATTTCTCCTTCTTTTGTAAAAGTAATGATTGGCTTGAACTGAAGTTTATTTCCAATGGCTGCTACAGTCTTCGGCAGTCTTCCTCCTCTTGCAAGGTATTCCAGTGTATCCAGGCATGCGATCAGTCTGACTCTTGATCGGAATTTTTCCAGTTCTTCTGCAATCTCTTTTCCACTCATTCCTTTTTCACGTAACTCACAGGCATAAAATGCAATTTGCTTTTCCGCAGCAGCCGCACATTTGGAATCGATAATATAAATTCCTTCATAATCTACCATGGACTTTGCCAGCATCGCCCCTGATAAGTTCCTGAAAATCCTGATGAAATCAGAATACACACTACTTCTTCTTTCTTATTCTTTGCTTCTTCAAAAATCTTCACAAAACATTCCGGTGACGGAAGGGATGTCTTTATATTCACCCCATCCAGAAGCATCTCCCAAAATGTTGTCATTGGTATCGTCTTATCATCAATATACGTCTTCTCGCCACATAAAAGCGGCATTGCGATCAGTCCAATCTGCTTCTCTTCCATTTCCTGCAATGTGATATCTGATGCGGAATCTGTAAAAATTCTGACACTCATTTTTCAACCTCTCTGACCGGGCTTCCCCCGGCTCTCTTTCACTTTGTTTATATATTTTGACTTTTATCTGAAATGCAACTATAATAAATTAAATCATCATTCTATGCTCAATGCAACAAAAGTCGCAGAAAGAAATTATAAATTCATTTACCGCAAAAGGCAATAGCCTGTCCGGTATTTGCAACTTTTCCGCTCAAAAGTTGCAGAAAGGAGTTTTATGGGACAAAATGCAAAAGCTACTGACTTTTTAAAAGAATGCATGGCAGATGCATTGATCCAGAAAATGCAGGAAAAGCCATTTGAAAAGGTCACTGTAAATGAAATTGCGGATCTTGCCGGTGTGAACCGTTCAACCTGGTTTCGGAATTTTAAAACGAAAAATGATGCCCTCTCTTTTAAGATTGTCATTCTCTGGAACAGATACCGAAATGACCATGGTCTCTCATCTGAAAAATATACTTTGGATAATGCCCGGGATTTTTTCGCATTTACTTATGAGAACCGTTTCCTGTTGCAGCTTGCGTATACCGCCCAGGTTCAATCCTCTATCTATGATGGTTTCTATCAGATTATGATGTCACAATATGACGGGTCTGCCTATGAATGTTATCGTGGACGCTTTTATTCTTACGCCCTTTTCGGATTACTGGATGAATGGGTCAAGAGAGATTTTTCTGAATCGCCTGCAGATCTTTCAACAATATTTCATAAAATAATACAATCCTGAGGATTGCATTCCGCTGCCTCCATGCGTATAATACTTTATGTAATCTGTCGCAGAAAGTGGGGAACATCATGAGAACAATGGATTTTACAACCGAGCAGCCTGACTGCTGCCAGGTGGGTGATTATCTGGAAGTCGAAGAAAATCAGCTTCCTACATCCTACTGGTATATGCTCGAACATGCTTACGGTGCAAGTACAAATTATAAAAAACCGTGAGCGTCTCCAGACCCGCAGAGGCAAGGTCACTAAGATATGGAAAGATGACCGCTTCAACTACATAACTTTGGAATTTGATGAAGAGGATGTAAAGTAATGTATAATAAAGATGATATTGTGTATATTTTAGAAAATGATCAGGTCGTACGCAAGGCAAAGGTTGCCGGAAGACAGGATGATCTTTATATCGTTCAGTTGATCGGTTCCTGCGGTGCGATTCATCTGCCGGAAAACCGGCTGTTTGAAAGTGCTGAAGCAGCAGAAGAAAACCGCCAAAAGACGAAACTGAACAGTGCCAATGTCAGAAATGACTTTATCAGTAACCGGCCTGACCCGTTCGACCGCTGGATCAACAGTCAGAAATTCTGATATTTTATCGCAGGTTGTATTTACCAAATAAGGTTAAAGAAGTTATATAGAAAAACTTCTTTAACCTTATTTTGCTCTTTATTCCTTTTTTTCTGCTTTTTCCCCTGTCTCATACGCTCTGATTCTGCGAAGCAGCTTTCTGTATAATTCATCCTGAAGCAGTTCCCTATGCTCATATGAAACAGGGTAATCATTCAAAAAAGTCCGGGTGTTCTTCTATATATTTATCTCTTTCTGCCTGCCCGGCATTCAATAAATATTTCTCATAAAAATCCAAATCATCCAACTTCCTTTGATTCATGCCTACTCTCCTGACTTCAAAGTATGCCTTCTAAAGATCCACCACATTTTTCGATCTATTCACTAATCCTCATCTTAGAGTTTCTATCTGTAATTGTCAATAGAATTTGACTGGTAATATTTTCCATGTGCTATACATAATTTCTATGATGTCAGGGTCAAAAGGTCTGAAACCACGTGTGCTTGCACACTGGTGATAGAATGACCTTTTGACCCCAACATCAATTTCTATCAGAATAGTAAAAATGTATCCGGGGTATCACATTTGCAGAAAATTGTTCCTATATAAAAATAGCACCCTGCATGATGCAAGGTGCGTAAATAAATAAGTATAACTATAAATTTTATATGTTTTTCCGCTTTTAAAACGGTGTGCCATACAGATCATACGGCGTTACCTGATATACGTAATAATTCAGCCAGTTAGCATACAGATTATTTGCATGGGCTCTCCATGTCAACATCGGCTTTTGGATGTATCATCTCCCGGATAATAATTTTTCGGAATAACCGGATTTAATCCCTTTGCCGAATCTCTTTTTTGTATTCTGCATCCAACGTCATCCTGTCGTACTCAGGATGTCCCATGACAAAGATCTGACGACCATTCTGTGCCATACACATATACACTCCCGCCTCGTCTGAATCAGCCAGGATTGTGATACGTTCATCTGCCTCCAAAAGATCCTGCGGAACTTCCGTATGTCTGGAATGAGGTGCAAGGAACATATCGTCAAACCCTCTCACGATCGGAATCTTACGGTTTCTTACACGATGCCAGTACAGACCGGAACGCTTTTCAGGAAGCAGTACCTTGTCAATTCCATAATGATAGTAGATCCCTGCCTGGGCTCCCCAGCACAAATGGAGCGTAGATACAACATTCGTCTTCGTCCACTCCATGATCCCTTTCAGTTCTTCCCAGTAATCCACGTCTTCAAATGGCATCTGCTCCACCGGAGCTCCTGTAATGATAAATCCGTCAAATTTTTTATTTTTAATATCTTCAAACGCTTCATAAAACTTATAAATATGACTGGTGGATGTATTCTTGGATACATGGCTTGTCACCCTCACAAATGTCACATCCACCTGCAGCGGTGTATTTGATAACGCCCGCAGAATCTGCAACTCTGTATCTTCTTTTAAAGGCATCAGGTTTAACAACCCGATACTGATAGGTCGGATATCCTGATGTGCTGCCCTGAATTCATCCATCACAAAAATATTCTCCTGCTCAAGGATCTCCTTTACAGGTAAATCATTTTGTACTCGAATCGGCATATGGCTCATCTCCCTTTTCTTTTAATATATTTTCCTCCATATGTACATAAGATCCGTCTGCCTGTACATATCCCTGCTCATCATAGCTGTCGGTATCTGTAGGAAGCTGCTTTTTTCTCAGTTTTCGATTCACAACCATACTGATGATATAATAAATCACTGCAAATGTAGGTACTCCCAGGAGCATACCCGGGATTCCGAATAATCCTCCTGCGATCAGGATAGAAAATACAACCCAGAATGCAGAAAGTCCGGTTGAATTTCCAAGGATCTTTGGTCCGAGGATATTTCCGTCAAACTGCTGAAGCAAAATAATAAAAATAACAAAATAAACTCCCTTTACCGGATCTGCAAGAAAGATCAGCAACGCACTTGGAATCGCCCCAATATAAGGTCCGAAAAATGGAATTACATTCGTCACACCTACAATTACACTGACCAACAGCGTATATGGTATATTTAAAATCGACAGCCCGATAAAGCAAAGTACTCCGATAATTGCAGAATCAATGATCTTACCAATAATAAATCCACCAAAAATCTCATTACTTTTGCTTCCGACATGCAAAATCAGGTTCGCCTTTGTCGGTCTGAAAATTGCATAAACGAGCTTCTTTGCCTGGCACATGAACTTTTCTTTACTGAAAGGACATAAATGGACACGATCATTCCAATGATAAAATTCAGGATTTCACGTACCATCAGAATCACCCCTGCAGTAAGCTGCGTCATCCATTCATTCACTTTATCCATCAGATCTGTCCGCATCCAATTCTGGATAAAAGTCGTTGCCTCTTTCATCACATTTTCAAGGATCTTACCGACTGTGGAATCTGAGGAATGCATTTCATTAAATGCTTTTACAAAACGGTTCATTTGACTCGGTACATTGACGATCATATCCCGGATACTGGTATAAAGCTGTGGAATCATCATATTCAGCAAGGCTACAATTACCGCCACAAGCAGAACCAGTGATACTAAAATTCCCACTCCTCTTGAAAAAGTTTCTTTCCGTTTCATCTTCGGACATTTTTTTTCAAAAAACGGAACTAATTTACTGTCAATCACCTTGACGATCGGATTCAGCAGATATGCGATCGCCAGTCCGTAAATAATCGGTTTCGCAACCGATAGAAATGACTTCACTGCATACGATATCTCGCTCAGACGCAACAACGCAAAATAGAATAAAATGCATGCCGCCACCACAAAGAACATCGCCATACTTTTAATTACCTGCTCTTTAAAATTTGAAGATCTTTTCTGAGCCGAAAGTAACTGTTCCTTTGGTGAAAGCACAGTGTCCGACTTATCATATTCAGGAAATTTTTTCCCCGGCTTTCTTTTCCTCCATCTTTTTTTCCTTCCTTTCCTTTACGCATATGTAGATTATAACGCGGCTGACCTATAAGAGTCAACCGCAGAAAAAGGGCATATGAAAAAGCAAAATTCTTTCACATACCCTTTCAGGATCACCATACACTTCATTCCATGACCGGTAATCTCTTCTGATTCATTTTATCTTTCCTTTTTTCAAATATTAGCGGCACTGGAAAGTCGCACACTCTGTGCCTTCACAATGACAGGCATCACTGCCTTCCACACTGATCTTTCCTGCATGACACTGACAATCCTCATTATACATACATTCTGTTGCCTTACAGTCAACACTACAAAGATCAGAAGGAGACCGGTCTGAAACTGCTGCATTCATATAACTGCCTTCTTTTCTCTCCTGAAAGCTGTCGCAACAGGTCTCCTGTGCAGTCTTTGCAGTATCTCCTCCCACCTGAATCTTGTCCAAATCGCACAGGAACTTGTAGTTGTGCACACATGTCTGTACCGTACATTTTAAATCCGGCATACTGATTACCTCCTCTTATTTACAGAATCAGTATCAGTATGCCGGACTTTAGAACATTTTATACATTTTTTATGCATTCTTTCCACAGCAATATTTATATTTCTTTCCACTTCCACATGGACAAGGCTCATTTCTGCCGATCTTTTTAGCCTTACGGACTGTGCCTGACTGCTTCTGCTCACGATACAGCTTTTTCTTTGTATCAGCATCAAAGATCTTATCCCACTGCGGCAGTTCATACAGCCAGTCAGCTTTTGCATCTACCATGTTCTTGTAAAGCATCTCTTTATCAAAAACTAAAGTAACATCTGTATTCTCATCCATCGTCTCGATCGGGTTCGGAACCTTCAGACTGTC
>VOFE01000431.1_pt1 | contig 41981 bp, 43 predicted proteins | sample 5384071 | NCBI WGS metagenome assembly VOFE01 (sample SAMN12384724, study PRJNA508395) | human gut metagenome | isolation source: healthy gut D | host: Homo sapiens
TGTGTTTTCCCGGAAATATCTTTTCCAACTGCAAAACTGATCTTGGACTTTGCCGTCTGAAATTCCGGCGATTCGATCAGGTCACGGAAAGCAACCATAACATTTTCTTTGTTCGGAACTTCAATTCCTACCGCTGCTTTTCCCGGAATCGGCGCCTCGATACGGATATCCGCAGCTGCCAGATTGAGTTTGATATCGTCGGTCAGCCCCGATCACATAAGAACCAGCCAGACCGAAATTCGGGCAGAAAATCCATGCCAGAAGTCCGCCGATGAAGCCGCCTCCCGTCCGGTGCTCAAAACTGTAGCTGTATGCCGCAGCGGCACCGTCAACCGCAGACCCTTTGGTCAGCAGTTCGATCAGCATACATAAGAACAGATCAAACAGAATCATCGCCACAAGCTTTACGGTTGCCACCCGGTTGCCCCTGTTCGACACGGCAAAAAAAGTACCGACAAGAAGAAGCACCGGGAACACATACGCGATCAGTCCCATGACGCCAAAAAAGAACCTGCTCACTGCATTGCCGATGGTTCCCCCGATTCCGAAATTACTGATAAATAATAAAATAGATACCGCTACAATGATCCAGAGAATGACCTCCCTGGTAAAATCCTCCTGCTGCTGTGCAGCCGTCTTTTTCTTCCGTCCTGTACTTCCCTTCCGGCTTGTCTGTGCCTTTCGTTTCCCAGATGTACTCTTTTTATTCCCTGTTGCCAAAACTTACTAACCTCCAAAACCGTTATGCCAGATAAAAATACCCGCCGATGGACAATGCGCCAACGAGCAGACAGTAGATGGCAAAAACAGTGAACTTCTTTTTGCGGACGATGACAAGCATCGTCTTAATGCAGACATATCCCACAACCGCCGCGACCGCCATACCGATCACATAGTAGACAACCTCCGTTCCCGACACCGCCAGGTCTGTGGCATCCTTTAATTCGAGAACAAGCGCGCCAAGAATCGCCGGTATCGACATCAAAACGAGTATTTCACGGCAAAATTGCGCTGATAACCCGCAAGCAGGCAGGCGGTAATCGTCGTACCGGAGCGTGAAAGTCCCGGAAGCGTTGCGATTCCTGTGCGATTCCGACAGAAAACGCATCCGTGTAGGTGACGTTTTTCGGAAGTTTGTCGCCGTCCTTGCAGTGATCCGCGATCAAAAGCAACACTGCCGTTGCGATAAGGCAGATGCCTGGAACAATCAGAATCTCGGAAGCCATCTCCACGACATCCTTGCAGAAATAGCCGATAATTCCAGTCGGTATTGTCGATACGATAATCAGCATGGCAAATTTGCGGTAGCTGCTGTTGATCACGCGTCGATACGCCATCTGCTCTTTGCCGGTCTTATTCCGGAAGAAGACAATCACATTGTATCCGGCGTCGCGGATGATGCAGCATCCATCTACCACCAGTTTTAAGATGTCCCGGTAGTATACCAGGGAGATTGCAATCAATGTACCGACGTGAAGCAGTACATCATATAAAATTCCCGTGTCGGTATTGACATCAAACAGTATTTTAAAAAGTGCCAGATGCCCGGAACTGCTCACCGGCAAAAACTCGGTCAGTCCCTGTATAATGCCCATCAAGATCGCCTGTAATAATGACATGGCAGCCTCCTTATCCGATTCGTAAAAATCTGTCAAACTTATACATACATGACCAATTTTAACATATTTGAGGGCGGTTGTCATTAAAAGGTTTCTTAATAATTTTTTCCCTTTGCGGCATCAATCATCGCATGCAGTTTTAAAAACGCGGCATCGATTCCGCCCACGGCATCGATCAGCCCTTCCCGGACCGCTTCCTCCCCGACTAAAATGGTTCCAAGGTCTTTTGTCAGCATTCCCGTGTTCATCATCAGTTCCTCCAGCCTCTCTTCGCCCGCCCTTGAATGAGATGCGATAAAGGTTAAAATCCGGTTCTGCATCTGCTTAAAATAATCGTAGGTCGGCTTGGCGCCTATGACGGTTCCGCTCATGCGCACAGGGTGAATCACCATGGTGCCCGACGGGACAATAAACGAGTAATCCGTAGAGACAGCGAGCGGTACGCCGATCGAATGGCTTCCTCCGAGCACGAGCGATACCGTCGGTTTGCTGATCGACGCAATCATCTCTGCAATGGCGAGTCCGCTCTCAACGTCGCCGCCGACTGTATTTAAGAGCAGCAGGATTCCTTCCGTATCCCGGTTGTCCTCCATCTCCGCCAGCTTCGGAAGCACGTGTTCGTACTTGGTTGTCTTAGTCGTCGCCGGCAGACAATCGTGTCCCTCAATCTCTCCTATAATCGTTAAAAGTGAGATCCGGTTGTTCTCCCGGTTGTTATTTAACGCAACCTGTCCGAATTCCCGGATGTCCTCATTTTTCTGTTCCTGTTTTTCTGACATAGTTTCTCCCTCTCCTTCGGTCTTCTCTTTTTACTAATTGCATAAAAAAGCAGGGTGCAAAATTGCACCCTGCTTAGTATGTATCACCCAGCGTCATATTATGTCAGCTCACGCTACACTTCTCCCAGAAGATAGCGGTACAATCCCTCATAGCGTCCCTTGGAATTGTTCCAGGAATAGTCGTTTGCCATTCCGCGGTCAATCATCTGGTTCCACTGCTTCTTGCGGTCAAAATAGATATGTTTGGAGTAGTTGATCACGCCTAACATCTCGTCTCCGTTATAGTTTGCAAACGAGAATCCGTCTCCGGTGTTCTCGTACTCATTGTACGGCTTTACGGTATCCCGGAGTCCGCCCGTCTCCCGCACGATCGGCACCGTGCCGTAACGGAAAGAGATTAACTGCGTCAGTCCACACGGTTCAAACCGCGACGGCATTAAGAACGCGTCCGCAGCCGCGTACAGCTTGTGGGCAAGTTCGTCCGAGTAGCAGATATTCGCCGAGACACGGTCGCCGTACTTCCATGCATAGTGGCGGAACATATTCTCGTACTGCGGATCACCGGTTCCGATGACCACGAACTGCGTATAGTCGTCCACAATGCGGTCGATCGCGTAATTGATGAGATCGAGTCCCTTCTGGTCCGTCAGTCTTGAGATCAGGCCGATCATGTATTTTTTCTTGTCGACGGCAAGTCCCAGTTCCTCCTGCAGCTTCATCTTATTGGACGGCTTTTTCTTGCGGAAATCCGCGGCGTCGTAATTGACATAGATCTTTGGATCCGTCTTCGGATTGTAAACCGTATAGTCGATTCCGTTTACAATTCCCTGCATGTCGTAATGTCTTGCCGAGAGCAGACCGTTTAACCCTTCCCCGTAATACTCCGTCTGAATCTCATTCGCATAGGAATCGCTGACGGTCGTGATGTAATCCGCATACACCAGTCCACCCTTTAACATGTTGGCGTCCTTCTGGAACTCCAGCTTATCCGGCGTAAACAGATCCGCCGAGAAACCGGTCAGTCCCTGCATTGTCTTCATGTCCCAGATTCCCTGGAACTTTAAGTTGTGGATCGTGATGACCGACTTGATGCCCCAGTAAAAAGAGTCCGCCTGGAACTCATTTTTCAGATAAACCGGAATCAGTCCCGTCTCCCAGTCGTGACAGTGAATCAGATCCGGCCGGAAATTGATCTGTTTTAAAATGGAGAGTACCGCCTTGTCAAAAAAACAGAACTTCTCAATGTCAAACCGGATGTCCCCATAAGGCACGATGCAGTTAAAGTATTCCTGATTATCGATAAAATAGTAGGTGATGCCATCAAGCACATACTGAAGAACCCCGACGTACTTGTCCTGGATATAAGTCCCGGCGCTCATATAAAAATGCGTCACATACTCAAACTGGCTGCGGTATTTTTCCGGAATACAGCTATAATTCGGAATAACCACCCGCACATCCCACTCTTCCTTGTCAAATTCCTTGGGAAGCGCGCCGCAGACGTCCGCAAGTCCCCCGGTCTTGATAAACGGAACGCACTCAGAAGCTGCAAAAAGTATTTTTTTCATAAAAACCTCCTTGTATCGGAAACATCCTGTTTTTCGCAGAAAGCATATATAATATTATGATATACCATTTCACCCTACAATTCCAGCGTTTTACAAAAAAAGGACAAACCATCTGTTATGGTCTGCCCTCTTTTTGTAAATTTATTATTCATCCCAGTTGTGAAATACTTCCTGCACATCATCATCTGCATCCAGAAGATCCAGAATACGGTTGATGTTGGTCAGATCCTCCTCCGCTGTCAGCTCCACATAGTTCTGCGGAAGCATGGTCACAGAAGCTTCTGCCATCGGAATACCTGCATCCTCCAACGCTCTGCGGACATCCTCAAAATCGTCCGGCGCTGTAAGGATCTCGTAGCTGTCTTCCTCCTCGGAAAAATCCTCAGCTCCTGCGTCAAGAGCCTGCATCATCAGCTCATCCGCATCTCCCTCGTAATCTTCCTTTGCGACAATAATCTGTCCCTTCTCATCGAACATATAAGATACACAGCCCTGTGTACCGATACTGCCGTGTCCCTTTGTAAACGCGTTGCGCACATTCGCAGCCGTACGGTTCTTATTGTCCGTCAGGCACTTTACGATGATGGCGGTTCCGCTCGGACCGTAGCCTTCATAAGTACAGAATTCGTAATTGACCGAGTTGCCGTCTCCAGCAGCCTTCTTGATACCGCGCTCGATCGTATCGTTCGGCATATTGTTGGATCTTGCCTTGGCGATGACCTGTGCCAGCTTGAAGTTGTTGGCAGGGTCAGGACCGCCCTCTTTTACTGCAACAGCAATCTCTCTTCCGATAATGGTAAAAATCTTTCCCTTTGCCGCATCATTTTTTCTCTTTCTTGTGCTTAATGTTGGCAAATTTTGAATGTCCTGACATGTTTTTTCCTCTTTTCTGTTGAAATCCGGTTTATTATTTTAACATTTATTCTTCATTCTGGCAAGTCCCGTCTGCCAGTTCGACTTCCGAAGCCTTCTCCTCCGGAAGTTTGATCACGTGTACCTTCTGGATCATCTTGTTCTCTACAGAAAGGATCTCAAACAGATACCCGTATGCGGTTGTTGAAAACACCTCGTCGTCGCTTGGAATCTTATCGATCAGTGAGATCAAAAAACCGTTTAACGTCTCGAAATCGTCCTCTTCATCCAGCGGAATCCCCAGCACTTCCACAACCTCGTCAAACGGAGCCATACCGCTCATCAGATAGCTTCCATCCGGCTGCAGTTCGACCATGTTCGTCTCCTCGTCGTGCTCGTCCTCGATGTTTCCAACAATCTCTTCCAGAATGTCTTCCATCGCAACAATGCCTGCCGTCTGTCCGTACTCATCCACCACGATCACCAGATGACTTTTGGCTGCCTGCATCATGGCAAACAGGGAATTGATGTTGCGCGTCTCGGGGATGAAGTCCACCTCGCGGATCAGACCCTTGATCTTAGAGACCGGCGTGTCATAAACCGCCGCATCCAGGCTCAGTTCCAGAGCGCTCCTTGATATGTAGGACACCGATAATGTTATCGATGTCGTCCAGAAACACCGGGAATCTGGAATAGTTGTTCTCCTTGATGAACTCCAGGGCCTGGCGAAACGTTCTGGTTCCGTCGAGCGCACAGATATTCTTGCGGTGCGTCATGATATCCTTGGCTTCCTTGTCGCCAAACTCAAAGATGTTATGAATCATCTCCGCCTCGCTTGCAAGGAGCACACCCTGCTCGTGACCCTCGTTTACCATGGAGATAATCTCTTCCTCCGTCACATCATCCGTATCGCTTAACGGATCAACGCCGAACACGCGCGCCAGAAGGTTGGCTAAACCGTCCGTCAGGAATATGATCGGGTAAAAAAGAAACTCCACCACATGTACCGGTCCCGCCAGGCGCAGTGCCCAGGCTTCCGGCTTTCTGGACGCCACTTTCTGCGGCGTGTAGATTCCAAACACCAGCACAATGAGAATCAGGATCACAAAAATGATGACATCCACAAGTACCGACATGACGCTTCCCGCGTCTTCCGGCAGAAAATACGCGCGCCAGAGCGGTACCTCCAGAAAACCGAGCAGCATATGCACAATTAAAACCACCAGTTCGCAGACATGCGTATATCGTTCATTCTTATCCGTGTAGCGCCGCAGAAGTCCCGCACCGCGGTCTTCCTCTCCCGCCAGACGTTCTATGGCAGCCTCATTCAAATTCTGCATGGCGGCGATAAAGCCAAAAACCACAAAATCTAATATGACAAATCCTGCAAAAATGAGGATGCCCACAGTGGGGCTACAACCATCATCCATATAGTTTCCTTTCTTTCGTATCTCCGGTATTACACACTAAAACATCAGAAATCATAACATTTTCGCGCATAATAGTCAAGTTATGTATAGAGTTCCAGACTGATCTCCAGCGCCTTGTCTATTTTCACAAGGATCTGATGATCCAGATGGCACACTTTATCTTTCAGTCTCGTCTTATCGATCGTCCGCAGCTGTTCCAACAGCACCACGGAATCCTTGACCAGCGCATATTTCTGGCTGTCAAGCTCCACATGTGTCGGAAGCTTTGCTTTATTCATCTGCGATGTGATTGCCGCGCAGATGACCGTCGGACTGTGTCTGTTTCCAACATCGTTCTGTATGATGAGCACCGGCCGCACACCGCCCTGTTCCGAGCCGACCACCGGCCGCAAGTCTGCATAAAAGATATCCCCACGTCGAATTACCATACTTTCCACTCCATTTCTCTCTGGATCTTTTACGGATAGTATTGCCATTTTTCACGGGTGTATTCCATTTTGTTTTTATTTTCCCAACACTATGATATGCCATCTTTTCCCGGCTGTGACTGCGTCTGTTCCAGTCCGGCCAGGATCTCGCACATTCCGTCATGAATGTCCGACGCCGTCATGCCGCGCATGGAGCGCCGCGCACCTGCCGCTTCGCCCGCCTTTCCGTGCAGGTAGACGCCGAGCGGCGCCGCCTGCTCCACACGGATTCCCTGCGCCATCAGTCCGCCGATGATACCGCTTAAGACATCCCCGCTTCCCGCCGTTGCAAGCCCGGCATTGCCGGATACATTCAGCCATGTCTGGCTGTACGGAATCGCGGTAGCCGTGTGTTCGTCCTTCAAGACGCAGATCACATTATACTGTCTTGCGAATTCATCCGCCGCCTCAATCAGATGATTCTGCAGATACGCCACCGAATCCCCCGTCAGCCGGCTCATCTCTCCAAGGTGCGGCGTCACCACGAGTTCCGTGTGCGGCAGAAGCAGCAGGTTTGTATCTTTTGCAATCACATTCAGCGCGTCCGCATCCAAAAGCACCGGAACCGCCGCATTCTTGATCACTGTGCGAACCATCCCCGCAGCCGTATCCGGCGTGCCGATCCCCGGTCCGCACACGATCGTGTCCGCCCAGCTCATTGCCTCCAAAAGCTGCGGCGCCTCCGCCTTTTTGGAGGAATATGCCGTGATTACCGCCTCCGGAAGCTGCGTCTGTAAAATGGCGCGGTTTTCCTCCGGTGTAAAAATGCGCACCAGCCCGCAGCCGCTTGCATATGCGGCTTTCGCGCAAAGATATGCCGCTCCGGACATTCCCTGGCTTCCGGCAATCACGAGAAGTCTGCCGAACGTTCCCTTGTTGGAGTGGCTCTCCCTTGCGGCAAGAAGGGACAGATCCGCGTCTTCTAACGCTGCCACCGCCGGTTTGCGCTCCCCGAATGCATCCGGCGTAATCCCGATATCCGCCACAACGACTTTCCCGGCGTACTGATTGCCCGGCCACAGCAGGCATCCCACCTTTTCAAACGCGAATGTGACCGTCAGATCTGCCCGGAAAGCGGTTCCCAGCACATTTCCATTGTCCGCCGAAATGCCGGAAGCAATGTCAACCGCCGCCTTCGCCCCTTCCATGGCATTCATCCGGTCGATTAACGATGCGTATTCTCCCTCCACACTGCGCGATAATCCCACGCCGAATACCGCGTCGATCACGAGCGTGTAGGACTTCCCCTCCGGAAATTCCGTGAGGATCTTACCGCCGTACGCAAGAAAGATCTTCTTCTGGAGCTGATTGCCGACGGACGCTTTTCCTGTGTGCGGCGCTTCCAATACATCGACGGTGTTTCCCGCCTGCATGAGTATTCTAGCGATCGCATAGCCGTCTCCGCCGTTGTTGCCGCTGCCGCAGACGACGAGTGTTCTTGACGTATTCCGTTTTTCCCGGCGCAGTGTCTCCACAAAGGAAAACGCCGCCCGCTCCATCAACACTGCCTGCGGCATGAAATTCCTCGATTGTCCGGCTGTCATAAAGATTCATCTCCCGGCTGTTTACGATATATCGCATCTTTTCCCTCCCGCCTGCCGGCATCACACCCGGCATTTTATTTCAGTAAAACACTGGAACAAAGTTCCCTATAGAGTAAAAAAGAGATCCTGCTATGCAGGACCTCTTTTAATCTGTCTGACGGCTGTTCTCTTTGGCGCGCTGATTCTTCACAATATTGTAGGATAACTGCATCAGGCTGTCCGAGAGATGGACATTTTCCACAACAACGTCCTTATTGATCAATTCCAGATCCACATGTGCAAAATTCCAGATCGCATGAATGCCAAGACCGACCAGACGGTTGGCAATGGCGTCCGCTTTTTCCTTCGGCATGGTAAGCGCTGCAATGTCTACTTTGTTCTCTCTACAGAAATCTTCCAGCTCATCCAGCATACGGATCTTGATCCCGCGCACAGTCACACCGTCCAACGCCGGATTGACATCGAACAGTCCGATGATCATAAATCCAAGCTTTTCAAACTTCACGTAATTGGCGAGTGCCTGCCCGAGATTTCCGGCACCGATCACGATAATATTGTGCTGCTGGTTCAGTCCTAGAATCTTGCCGATTTCCTCATATAGGTATTTTACGTTATATCCATATCCCTGCTGGCCAAATCCCCCAAAATTATTGAGATCCTGACGAATCTGGGATGCGGTGACATTCATCCTGAGGCTCAGATCATTTGAAGAAATACGTTCTACCCCGGCGTCCAGCAATTCTCCCAGATATCTGTAATACCGCGGCATTCGACGAATGACAGCCTGTGATATTTCTTTTTCCTGCATGGTGATGCCCACCTTTCTATCAAAACATCTCTTTTATTATAGTGATAAACCAGATATCTGTCAATGTGTCAAAAATTTAACAACCAGACGGCATCCCTCACGACTCAAGCTCCATCGATACCTGCTCCCATTCCTCGTAGCATTTTTCCAGCTCGCTCCGGTATTCATTCTGTCTGCCGGTCAGCTCGCCGAGCTTCGCGGAATTGGTTGCATTGGCAGGATCTGCGCACTCCTCATCAATGCCGGCGATCAGATCCTCCAGCTCGGCAATGCGCTCTTCCGCCTTCTTTAGCGTATTCTCAAGCTTGCGGATGCGCGCCTGCTCGGCTTTCTGCGCCTGCCAGTCCGCTTTCTTGTCCGTTCCACTTCCGTCCTGCGCCACGGTCTGTTCCGTCATCTGCGCCGCCTGCGCCTTCGGCTCCGCCTCCACATAGATCCGGGTCAGCTCGTCATGTTTTTCCAGATAGTAATCGTAATTCCCGATATAGTTGACAATCGTCCCTCCCGTCAAATCCAGAATCCGGGTTGCGGTCTGATTGATAAAATAACGGTCGTGCGACACGAAAAAGACGGTTCCGGTGTACTGGTTTAACGCCGACTCCAAAATCTCTTTGGATGTGATGTCCAGATGGTTGGTCGGCTCATCCAGAATCAGAAAATTCGCATCGGAAAGCATCAGTTTGGCAAGGGAGACGCGCCCGCGCTCCCCACCGCTTAAGTCTGCAATCCGCTTGAATACATCATCGTTCGTAAATAAAAACGCCGCCAGGACATTGCGGATCTTCGTGTGGTTTAACTGCGGATAGTCATCCGCAATCTCCTCAAAGATCGTTTTCTCCATATGGAGCAGCTGATGTTCCTGATCGTAGTACCCGATGTGCACATTCGACCCGAGCACGATGGTTCCGCCGTCCGCCAGAAGCAGTTCGTTGATGATCTTAAGAATCGTCGTCTTGCCGGTTCCGTTATTGCCGATCAGCGCCACGCGCTCCCCACGCTTAATCTCAAAAGAGAGATCGTCAAACAGCGTATGTGTGCCGAACGCTTTCCTTAAATGCTCCACCGTAAGAACATCATTACCGCTTGTCACATCCGGCTCGAGCACAATATGGATGTCCGTGTTCTCATCCGTCGGCTTTTCGAGACGCTCGATCTTATCCAGCATCTTTTCACGGCTCTCCGCCCGCTTAATCGATTTCTCGCGGTTAAAAGACTTGAGCTTTGTGATGACCTCTTCCTGGTGCTTAATCTCCCGCTGCTGGTTGTAATACTGCTTTAACAGATCTTCCCGGATCTTCGCCTTTTTCTTCGCAAATTCCGTGTAATTTCCCTGGTAGACATACCCCTGATGCTGGAAAATCTCCACCACTTTGGTGACGACGCGGTCCAGAAAATAGCGGTCATGCGATACGATCACAACCGCTCCCTTATAGTTCATCAGAAATCCCTCCAGCCACCGGATCGATTCCATATCCAGATGGTTGGTCGGCTCGTCCAAAAGCAGGACGTCCGGCTTTGTCACAAGGAGCTTCCCCAGCGACACGCGCGTCTTCTGACCTCCGGAAAGCTCGCTCATCTGCCGGTCAAATTCACTCTCCGAAAAGCCGAGTCCCTTTAAGATTCCCGTCACTTCACTGCGGTAGGTATAGCCGCCCAGCAGTTCAACCTGTCCATGCAAACAATGTTGCAACAGAGTTTGTGGAAGTTTCTTCGCCCTTCAGATGCTTATAATAATGTCTCTGAACGGTTCTGTGTGCAGCTTCATACTCATAATATCCATGCGGGGATACAAGTACGGAAGTCATCATGGCAAGAGAGCCGAATGCAGAACTGATCATATCACTCATAACATCACCGTCATAGTTTTTGCATGCCCAGATAAATCCGCCTTTTGACTTCATAACACGTGCAACCGCATCATCGATCAAAGTATAAAAATACTCAATTCCGGCTTTTTCAAATGCATCCTTGTAATTCTTCTCAAATACATCCTGGAAAATATCCTTAAAGGTATGGTCATATTTTTTTGGAAATGGTGTCTTTGGTTGCAAACCACAGATCCTGTTTTGTATCCAAAGCATAGTTGAAGCAGCTTTTTGCAAAACTTTCAATGGAATTGCACAGATTGTGCTGTCCCTGTACCACACCCGCTCCTGTGAAATTATGGATCAGCTCACGCACGATGGTTCCATCCTCTGCAGTAAATACCAGCTCAGCCTTACCCAGGTCCCGGAACCTTCATTTCTGATGCCTTATACACATCGCCATACGCATGTCTTGCAATCGTGATCGGTTTTTCCCAGGTCTTAACATTTGGCTCAATTCCCTTTACGACAATCGGCGCACGGAATACCGTTCCGTCAAGCATGGCACGGATGGTTCCGTTCGGACTCTTCCACATCTCTTTTAAATTATATTCTGTCATTCTTGCGGCATTCGGAGTGATCGTTGCGCATTTTACAGCAACACCGTATTTCTTTGTTGCATTTGCAGAATCAACCGTTACCTGATCGTTTGTCCGGTTACGCTCTTCCAGTCCCAGATCATAATACTCTGTTTTCAGATCAATAAACGGAAGTAACAGCTCATCCTTGATCATTTTCCAGAGAATTCTTGTCATCTCATCTCCGTCCATCTCTACCAGTGGTGTTGTCATTGTAATCTTGCTCATCGCTTCATTCTCCTTTATTTTATTTCATCAGATTTTCCCAACCGACTTTATCCATGTTGGATATCGTATTGCGGATATGGAGTCTGGCACACTCCTCCGCTGTCCGGGCATCCCTTGCCTTTAATGCCTCGGCAATTGCCCGGTGTTCATTGATCGACGCATGAGCCCGTGCTTTCTCTTCCAGTGTGATCCGCCGGATGCGCTGCAGATAATGATGATAGTCACGAAGCACACGTGTCAGTTCTTTGCTTGCGCATGCCTCATATACCATTTCATGGAAACGGTTATCCAGTTCCAGTATCTGATCCCAGTTTTCTTTGGAATAGTGAAAATCGGATAAAAATACGATTTCTTCCAGTTCCTCCAACTGTTCCTGCGTGATCCGCTCCGCTGCCCACCGGGCACATAATCCCTCTAAAAGCGTCCGTATCTCATAGATATCTTTGATATCCTGAAGGGTAACCCTTCTACAAACGCTCCCTTGTTTGGAATGATATGTACCAGTCCTTCCAGTTCCAGCTGGCGCAGTGCCTCCCTGACCGGAGTCCGGCTGACACCAAGATCGTCGCCAATGGATTTTTTCCTTCAGTTCCTCATTCGCCTGATATTTTCCATTTAAAATATTTTCACGAATGGAATGAAACACGCGCGAACTCAGCGAATAATTATCTTCTGCCATCTATTTACCTTATATAATATATCGTTTTGTTATAACTCTTTACCAGCACTTTCCGATCTCTTCCACAAGTTCGGAATCCGTAAGTACCGTCACACGTCCGTCCTCATACTGTGCATCCACCCAGACTTTTATTTTCTTAACCAGGTCCGAGTTCTTATCGACCCATTTCTCCTTTGGCAGATGATAGTAAGAATTGATCCAGTGTGCAATTCCGGCAAGACCCGATGTGTTGGACACCGATACCAGAGGCGGTCTGTTTAAGAATTTCCCCGTATCAAAAATGTTGTAAATCTCTTCGTTCTTGAGCAGTCCGTCCGCGTGAATTCCCGCTCTCGTCACATTGAAGTTGCTTCCGACAAAAGGTGTACGGCTCGGCTGTACATAGCCGAGTTCTTTTTCAAAGTATTCTGCCAGTTCTGTAATGACCGTTGTATCCATGCCGTCAAGTGTTCCCTTTAACTGCGCATACTCAAAGACCATCGCCTCAAGCGGTGTATTTCCGGTGCGCTCTCCGATACCGAACAGGGAGCAGTTGACGCCGCTTGCGCCGTAAAGCCATGCGGTTGTGGAGTTATTGACCGCCTTGTAAAAATCGTTGTGACCGTGCCACTCGATCAGCTCCGACGGAACGCCGGCATGGGTGGTCAGTCCGTAAATAATACCTGGCACGCTCCGCGGAATCACGGCACCCGGGAAATTCACGCCGTATCCCATAGTATCGCACGCGCGGATCTTGATCGGGATCTTGTACTCATCCATCAGCTTCATCAGCTCCACACAGAACGGAATGACAAACCCGTAAATATCCGACCTCGTAATGTCCTCCAGGTGGCAGCGCGGGCTGATTCCTGTCTCGAGGCACTCGCGGATCACGCTCAAATACAGATTCATGACCTCCCGTCTGGTCATCTTCATCTTATAAAAAATATGATAATCCGAGCAGCTTACCAGAATACCGGTCTCTCTGAGTCCGATGTCCTTCACCAGCTGGAAATCCTGTTTGCTTGCACGGATCCAGCTCGTAACCTCCGGGAACTTGTACCCTCTTTCCAGGCACTTGTAGACCGCATCCCTGTCCTTCTTGCTATACAGGAAAAATTCACTCTGACGGACCAGTCCTTTCGGACCGCCCAGCTTATGCAGATAGTCATAGATCGTTACAATCTGCTCCGTTGTATAAGGAGCTCTCGACTGCTGACCGTCCCGAAACGTCGTGTCGGTAATCCAGATATTCTCCGGCATGTTGTGCGGGACAATACGATCATTGAATGCGATCTTCGGTATCTCACTGTACGGGAACAGATTGTGGAATACGTTCGGCTCTTCCACATCCACGAGCTGATAAAAATGCTCTTCCAACTGTAGCAGGTTCGTTTTCTTATTCATTACGACTTCTCTCATAGCTGCACTCCTTTTGCCATCATCCAATGCGGCGGTTCCTTCACGGCTTCTCTCCGTCGTATAATCTTTCTTGATCATTGCATAAATAACCACTTGCATAATTGTATACAATTATACCGTCTTCTTATACTATACATTTCTTGTTCTATTTGTCAATGAATAAAAAGTTATAGCAGATATAATGTTTTGTTATAGTAATGGCAGACATTATGACATTCAGCGCCGTAATGCCAGATTAAAAATCGTCTCCTGCTCCTTGTTCATGACGACAGATTTGTATCCGAGCGCGTCGATCGCAAGTTCCGTTGCGCGTGACAATCCCTCCCGCATTGTTGTATTTTTAATTCTGAATGAATCTTTATACATCTGTATGCGCACACGAAGCACATAGACCTTTTCCATCGGCTCCAGGATTGCCATGATCCGATAGCCGTTTAAGATATCCTTACACAGTCCGGTAATAATCCGCAGAATATAAGTGACCTCGTTCATCCGTTCCGGGTCGACCACCTCATCGGCAGTGCACCTCAATTCAAAATATTCCTGCTGTTCCGGTTTATTGCCGAATGCCGCAAGCCCCTCGGCTGCGGTCTTAAACTCGCCAGTCCCGCACGAAACGCAGTTGATGTATTCGGATACAATCCAGACATACCAGCGTCCGAGGCGTTCCTTTCGTTCTGCTTCCATATCTGAAAAAGAAAGGTTCACCTTCATCAGCTCCGCCAGCACGTCCTGCGCTCTCTTATTGTTGCTTGCCCGCATCAGCCACATCCTGCGGTGCTCCAGATACGCCTGCTCCGTCATGCTGTACGCAGTCTCCTGTTCCTGCTCCTGTCCGGCAGCCCGCTCCAGCTGTTCCTTATACCGAAAGGCTGCACGGATCGGAGCCATGAGGTCATCTGCCACACGGCACGGCTTGATGATAATCTTAAAGGTACGGCATTCATTCATAAATGCCACAGTATCTGCAATCCGTGCGCCGTCAGTCATCACGATCCGTATTGTCTCCGGAGACATCATCTCAATCATGGAAAACAGTTCTGTTCCCTTAATCACCGGCATCTGCATATCCGCGATAAACACATCGGTGGTATTCTGCTCCACAAGCTGTATCGCTGCTTCCGCTGAACCGACAAGTGCATAGGAAAAATCCTTGTCCAGACTGTCTAATATCGTCTTAATGCGCGCCGCATTTACTTCATCCGGTTCCGCAATTACAACAAATCCCATGTTCATCCCTCCCGCCATCTGGCTCTGTTTTGCTACGTTCATCATAGCAAATTAGAGAACGCATAACAATTGTTTTAGAAAAATTTGTAACAAATCTTTCCGGATGCCATAAGATACAGTGTAAGAAAAATTTGGAGGATTTAATATGAGTGATTTAGCTGCGACAAACTGTGGTGGTGGATGTTCCTGTAACGAGGGCGGATGCGGTTCCATTCTCTGGATCATCTTATTGCTGTGCTGCTGCGGTGGCAACGGCTGCGGTCTTAATTCCGGCAATGGCTGTGGAAATGACAGCTGCCTTTGGATTATCCTGCTTCTCTTCTGCTGCGGCGGATGCGGAAACGGCAACGGCAACGGATTCGGCTGCTGCTAATAAAAACGCACACGGATTCTAAAAGGGAGCGGCATTTGCCGCTCCTCATTTTTATTATTCTAGCGTTCGCTCTTTTTCGCGACGCCGCTCTCTGCATCCCGTTTTCTCTGCATCTGCAATTTCTGTGCCGTCTGGCATTTTTCAGGGACTTTTCTTTTTCGCACACATTCCTCATCAATCTCGTATACACTGTTGCCTTCTATTATAAGCATACCAATCTCCATTCCACAGACGCGTATATGATTGCGCTCCGGCAAAAGTCCTGCCTCTTTTATTCCATGCTTCCTTTTGCCTTTGCCCACATTATATGATATGCGTTACCGGTCATAAAGTCTCTTCTCTGCTCATAAACTAAAAGAAAAAGGGTTCTTATGGATCATAACGAAACATCCACTTTTACACCGTTTGATTATATGACACAGACACGGGAACTGCAGATGTTAAAAACCATGCTCCCCTACATGAAAGATACACAAAAAAAGCAATTTGCCATATTGATAAAATATATGGAGCTGCAAAACACCGTCCAGGTGTTCTCACAGGAAGACAAGGTGATGTCCATGTGCTCCGTCGATGAGGGCAGCAATAATATGGTTGCCATGTTAAACGATCTGCGCGTTTTCTGCACCAGCAAAGAGCAGGAAACCATCGACATGCTTGCGAATATGTTCTCCATGCTTGAGACCTACGAAACCATCTTCAGTTAAACAGAAAGGAATTCCTATGCCCTACGATTTTTTGAACAACAATCCGCTTCTCGCCGATATGTCTCCGGAGAAGCTACAGTTTCTCATGAACTTTGCCACAGCCAAAAAGCCGACCGACATTAAAGAGATGATGCCGTTTCTGCTCTCTGCCATGAATTCCGCAAAATCAAATAACATCCAGTTCAGTGAACCGGAGACGGATCTCTTATTCCAGATCCTAAAGCAGAACATGTCCGCAGAAGAATCTGCCAAAGCTGACAAAATCATGAACCTGATGAAAAACAGAAGGAGCGGCTCTTAAAACCGCTCCTTTTACTCTGTTCTGTTCTGTTTTTTTACCAGATCGACGCCACCGTCACTTCCAGCACCTTGTCAATCGGCGAGCTGCTGTTGCCCTTGCCGTCGGTTCCCTCAAAATAACGCAGGCTTGCAGATTCAAATAACACATACACATTATCATCCGCAATTGCGATCTCCTCCGAGCATGGCGGCATCTCTACCTTTGCCGACGGCTCATTGGGATGCTTCGTCAGCGTCAGAAGCGATGCGTATACTTTCAGGTAGGAGGAACTGTTGCGTCCAAAAGATGTGCTCAGATATACCTGACCGCCTTTGTCAAAGGCAATTCCCTGCACTTTGTTCGGAATATTGTAGCTGCTGAGTGAGGTAAGCGTATCCTTTTCCTCATCGTAGCTGTAGGAAAGCATCTCGGAATCAAAGAATTTGGTGTGGGTTGCCACCCAGATTCGCCCGCCGTAGCAGGTGATGCAGGACGGAATATTGTCGAGCTTGTATTCGTCGGAAAGTGCAGATGCGTCCACACAGTATCCGGGTGCATCGGCTCCGATTCTCTCAATATATTCATATGGAATCCGCTCCAGCGTCTTTGAATTGGAATGGCAGATCCATACATTCTCCCCGTCAAAGGCAATTCCGCCGAGGTGGCTCTTCTCCTTCATGCCAAGCGTCGCCAGATAGGTTCCGGTCTCACGCTCAAAGATCATTAAGGAGCCTTTCGTGTCAGATCCATCCGCATACGCCGTCATAAGAATATAATCCGGTGTGAAGCAGAGTCCCTGCAGACACTGTCCCTCGCTGCTGATCAGATTGTCGAGATAGTCTTTCTCTCTGGTGGACGGCATTCCCGGAATGTCCAGCTCATCCAGAAACGCATAATTGCACTCTTTTAATTCTTTTTGATTGCGGCTTAACACGCTCGCGGTCTGATAGGAATACATCTCGACGTTGTAGCGGTTGTCGATCGGCCTGGTCCATTTTGCAAACAGAACCATATTCGCTGCATTTTCTTCCGTGATCTCCGTGATCTTGTGATCGTAGGAGCTGTCCGTATACCAGCCAGCAAAATTATAACCGTCCCGGACAGGAATCTCAAGCGCAAACGGAAGTTCTTCCGCTGTAATCACATCCGGATTGGCATTGTGATTCACCCCGCCGTTTAACTCGTACACCAGATGTACAGCGTCATCGTTCACACCGAGGAATGGATCAATCCAAGCTGTCCCACTCTGCTCCCATCCGGCGTCATCCGTCGGGACCATCATATAAGCCTGTGCCACCATCGGATCATTCAAAAGGAGGACAAACATCGATACCAGTGCAAGAAATTCTTTTCTCATCTCTGCTCATCCTCCTTTCTTTTCTATCGCCTGCTCTTTTCTGCTACTTTTCACATACTGCCGTTACTCTTCCGCGCGGTCTACCTTGGATGCCCCTTGCCTCGATCTCCTTCTCCTGTACATCGGAAGGTGCCTGCTCATACCTTGCAAATTCATAAGAAAATGTTCCGCTTCCGCCTGTCATGGAACGCAGGTCTGTGTTGTACCCGTAAAGTTCCATCACCGGAACGTCCGCGATGATCTCCTGATAACCGTGTTCCGTCGGATTCATGCCGAGCACGCGGCCGCGTCTCTTGTTTAAGTCTCCCATGATATCGCCGGTGTACTTATCCGGCACAACCACTTTGAGGGAGGCAATCGGCTCCAACAGGATCGGGGATGCATCCATAAATCCTTTTTTAAACGCCTGCATCGCCGCTACCTTGAATGCCATCTCGGAGGAATCTACCGGATGGAAGCTGCCGTCGTAGAGAACTGCCTTCACTCCGACAACCGGATACGCTGCCATAGGTCCTTTTAATACCGCTTCCTGCACGCCCTTTTCGACTGCCGGGAAGTAATTCTTCGGCACCGCGCCGCCTACGACACACTGTTCAAATACATACGGCTGTTCCAGATCTCCGGAAGGTTCAAAGGTCATCTTTACATGACCATACTGTCCATGTCCGCCGGACTGCTTTTTGTATTTATACTCCACATCGACTTTTTTGCGGATGGTCTCGCGGAACGCCACTTTCGGACGTTTTAATTCGATCTCAACTTTGTAGCGCTCGAAGAGCTTGCTCGCCGCAACCTCCAGATGCTGATCGCCCATGCCGTATAAAAGCGTCTGTCCGTTCTCGCTGTCATTGACAGCTTTTAATGTCAGATCCTCCAGCATCAGCTTCTGCAATGCCTGCGAGATCTTATCCTCATCACCCTTGTTCTTCGCCTTGTAGCGCTTGCAGGTATAGGGTGTGGAGATGGTTGTTCTAATATACAGAATCGGATTCGTCTTTGTGGAGAGAGAATCGGTCGTCGTCGCACCGGAAAGCTTTGCCAGGGCACCAATGTCGCCCGCGTGCAGCTCCTTTACCTCCTCCGGCTTGTTGCCCCGCATCACGTAGAGCTTTCCTACTTTTTCCTCCACATCCTTATGCTGGTTGAATAAGATGTCGTCCGTCTTTAATACGCCGGAATTGACTTTAATCAGAGAATATTTTCCAATAAAAGGATCTGCGATTGTTTTCCAGATATAGGCAGATTTTGCCTTGGCGAAATCGTAATCCGCATGGTAAATCTCATTGGTCTTGGCATTGATGCCGGTGCAGGTGCGCTTTTCCGGGCTTGGCAGATATTTCACAATGTCCACCAGCAGCGTGTAGATGCCGCGTGCCAAAATATTGGAACCCATGAGCACCGGAACGATGCTTCCCTCCGCCACATTCACACGCAGTGCCTGTCGGATCTCATCCTCGGAGAATTCCTCACCGCCAAAATAGCGGTCCATGAACTCCTCGCTCGTCTCTGCAACCGCCTCCATCAGAGCCTCTCTGCAGATGCCAAGATTCTCCTTTGAATAATCCGGAACGTCCGTCTTCTCAACCTCTCCGTTCTCCTTCCAGCGCTTCGCCCGCTGCTGCAGCACATTGACGTAGCCGACGAACTGTCCGTTCTCACGGATCGGCAGATGGAACGGTGCGATCTTTTTCCCGTAAAGTTCCTGCAGATCCTGTACCACCTGACGGTAACTCGCCTCATCGATATCCATATCCGTCACAAAAACCATGCGCGGAAGCTTATACTGCTCACATAATTCCCACGCCTTGCGCGTGCCGACCTCGATTCCCGCCTTGCCGGAAACCACGATGATCGCCGCGTCAGCCGCACTTACCGCCTCCTCGGTCTCACCCACAAAATCAAAATACCCCGGTGTATCCAGTATGTTGATCTTGGTATCTTCCCAGATAATCGGAACAACCGAAGTATTGATGGAGAAATGCCGCTTCATCTCCTCCTTGTCATAATCACTGATGGTATTTCCGTCCTCAACCTTTCCCATACGTGATGTCATGCCTGCCAGATAAGCCATTGCTTCCACAAGACTCGTCTTACCACATCCCCCATGACCAAGTAAAACCACATTACGAATTCTGTCAGTTGTGTAAACATTCATAGCAAACCCTCCATATTCTGTAATTGTTTTATGTATGGATATATTTTACTAAATTCCGTCTTTTTTTACAACTTATTTATTCAATATTACTAACTGTATTTATAATATCAGAAACATTTAGCAATAATATGTATTACTTTTGAACATTTTTGGAATACTTCTTTTTATTATTTACACAATATTTACAATTTGGACATGTTCTCGCCATACACGCCGCATCTTTCCGTACTCTCACAGATTAACGTGTTGACTTTCCAGGCGGAAATGTCTATGATAATTGGGTACCAATAACTTGTGGGGGATTCATTTATGAAACTTCAGAAAATCGGATTTATCGGGCTTGGACTGATCGGCGGTTCGATTGCCAAGCGCCTTCGTATTCTACATAAAGATCTGGTCATTATCGCTACAGCCGGTCATGCCGCGACGATAGAGGCCGCTTACAAAGAGGGACTGACCGACAACGCCAGCCCCTGTGAACTGTCGGATTTCTATGACTGCGACTATATTTTTCTGTGCACGCCTGTCCAGAAAAACATGGAATATCTGCGTCTTTTAAAGGGACACGTCTGCGACCGCTGCATCATTACCGATGTGGGCAGCGTCAAGACCGACATTCACCGGGAAGTGACCGCCCTCGGCATGGAGGCGCAGTTTATCGGCGGACATCCGATGGCAGGCTCCGAGAAGACCGGTCTTGCCAATGCCAGGGAATTTTTATTGGAAAATGCTTACTATATTCTCACCCCGACCGCCCAGACCGATCCCGCGGCATTAAAAAGACTTTAAGGAGCTTGTGGCTTCTCTCGGTGCGATACCGATGGTGCTTGACTACGAGCAGCACGATTATGCCACTGCCGCCATCAGCCATCTGCCCCACATCATCGCCTACAGCCTTGTCAACCTTGTGAAAAGCTGCGATGACTGTGAAGGAACCATGAAAACCATCGCCGCCGGCGGCTTTAAGGACATTACACGCATTGCCTCCTCCTCCCCCGTCATGTGGGAAAATATCTGTCTTTCCAATCAGGAACAGATTCTAAGACTGATTGACTCTTTCTGTGGGGAGCTTGGTCATATGCGCTCTGCCATCGCCGCTTCCGACAGCAAAGCGCTGATGGAGGCCTTTACCTCGGCAAAAGACTACCGGGATTCCCTGACCCTTCACGCGAACGGCACCTTAAAGCAGGTATATGAGCTGTACATGGATCTTCTGGATGAGGCGGGCGGAATCGCCACGGTTGCCACCATTCTTGCTAGCCACCATTTGAGCATCAAGAATATCGGCATCATCCACAACCGTGAATTTGAGGACGGCGTGCTGCATCTGGAAATGTACGACAGCGAATCGCTCGCCGCCGCCATCACACTTCTAAAAAAGCACCACTACACCATTTATGAGCGCTGAATATATGTCTGCATCGAAAAACGACCGCTTTCGCGGTCGTTTTTCATTGGGGCAATCTATTTTACAGAATATGGTTACTTACAAAGTTTTTTAAATTCGTCAGCCACAAACTGTACCTGGGTACCGATAATGACCTGTACTGTTTTCTGGCTTGGGCGAACCACACCTGCCACACCGGCAGATTTGATCTTTTTCTCATCTACCTTAGTGTAATCCCTGATCTCCAGACGGAGTCTCGTAATGCAGTTATCAATGCTTTCTATATTCTCTTTGCCACCGACACCTTCAAGCACGATTCTTGCCACTTCGGTGTAATCATTATTCTCAAGCTTTGCACCTTTCTCTGCATCATCATCGTCATCTTCACGTCCCGGAGTCTTTAAATCAAACTTCGTGATCATAAAACGGAATACAACATAGAATACGACAAATGCTGCGATTCCGAGCGGAAGAATCATCCAGGTGTTCTTTGCCGCTGGAAGGGAAGCGGAAAAGATCAGGTCAGTTGCACCTGCAGAAAAACTGAAGCCTGCACGGAAGCCTACCAGAACCGTGATAAAGGTAAAAATACCGTATAATAATGCATATACTACATAGAGTGCCGGAGCAAGGAACATGAATCCGAACTCGAACGGCTCAGTAACGCCACAGATGAATGAACAAAGTGCTGCGGAACCAACCAATCCGATTGCGATCTTTTTCTTATTGCTCTTTGCCGTGTGAACCATGGCAAGTGCCGCACCCGGAATACCAAACATCATACACGGGAAGAACCCGGACATATACATACCGAGATCCCATGATACATCCGCCGATGTCTTGCCCTTCCAGAAGTTGGCCAGATCACCGAGTCCGATCGTATCAAACCAGAATACGTTGTTCAATGCATGATGCAGACCGGTTGGAATTAAAAGACGGTTCAAAAATGCGTAGATACCAGCGCCCACTGCATCCATTCCCACAATTGCCTGACCAAGAGCGATCAGTGCGCCGAACACAACCGGCCATACGAATAACAGGATAGCTGACACGACAATCGATACCACACCGGATACGATGGCAACACAGCGTTTGCCGCTGAAAAATGCCAGCCAGTCCGGAAGCTTCGTTCCCTTGAACTTGTTATAACAGGTTGCTCCGATGATACCGGCAAGAATACCGATAAACGGGTTTGCAATCTTGTCGAATGCCAGCGTCTTATCCGCATTCTCTGCGATTGACGGCATCAATGTGGTAACAACGCCCGTCGAGAGCAGATTGGTAATCATCAGCCAGGATGCCAGCGCCGCAAGTGCCGCGGTACCGTCATTGTCGTCTGCCATACCAACGCCGACGCCGATGACAAACAGCCATGCCATATTGTCAATTAAAGCGCCCCCCGCTTTTACAAGGAAAAATCCAATCAGCGCCTTTGCACCTGTAATATCACCACCCTGCATGGTTGCCGGACAGAGTGCATATCCGATTCCCATTAAGATACCGCAGATCGGCAGGCAGGCAACCGGAAGCATCAATGCTTTTCCTAACTTCTGAAGATATTTCATCATAACTTCTTCCTCCTTCTTTTTCTGGCACAGTAGACTTTCTCACTATGCCATATATGATTTGCCCCTTTATTTTATACCGGAAAGCTCCGGTTAAAATACCATTGAATAACTGATTACTTCGATGTGAGAATCAGAACCGTATCCTGCGGCGTCACCTCCGCACCCGTCACCGCTTTTACTTCTGCAAAACAGTCTGTATTGCAGACAATCATCGGTGTGATCACATCATATCCGGCTTCCCGGATCGCATTAAGATCCGCCTCCAACAGCAGATCACCCTTTCTGACTTTATCCCCCGTCTTTACATGCGCCTTAAAATGCGCACCCTTTAATGCAACGGTGTCCAGTCCAATATGGAGCAGCAGTTCTGCCCCGGTATCCGTCGTCATGCTGAGCGCATGCAGTGTATCAAATAACAAGGTAATCTCCCCATCCGCCGGCGCGTAAATCCTGCCATCCGTGGGTCTTACCGCCACGCCTTTTCCGAGAATCTCCCCGCCGAACGTGGGATCGCTCACCTCCTGAAGCGGTACTGCCTGCCCGCTTACCGGCGCTCCCAGTTCCAGCGCTTTCTGTTCTTTTTTATGAAATAATCCAAACATCAGCCTCTCTCCTTTCTCATTCATCGCTGTCTGTCGTAATTCTCCGGATATGAATTGCCAGGTACATGATCTCTTCCTTGGTCACCGTGCAGTCATACTGCGCTTCGATGTAATCGGCAATTTTTCTGGCACACGCATATTCCCTCGGATATTTCAGTTCAATCAGATCGGAGAACTCCTGCTCCTCATCGGAGAGCATTTCCTTGCTGAAGAAGATTCTTCTCGCGAAAAATTTCAGATGCGCCACAAACCGCTCGTAGTGCATGGATTTTTCATCCAGCGCTTTCTGATACTCTGCCTTTACAATCTCGATTCCCTTCTGAATCACATCCGTGATCATATAAGTGTCATGTATATCCGTATTATATTCGGCATTCACAAAATGCAGTGCAATAAATCCCGCCTCATCCTCCGGGAAATGAATATCCAGTCTCTCCGCAAAAAGGCGGAGCGCATACTCTCCGACGAGATACTCCCTGCGGTAGAACTGCCGTATCTCCCACAGAATAGCGTTCGACAGCGCAATCCCATTCCTGTATCGTTCAATCGCGAAATTGATGTGATCCGTCAGCGCAACGTAAATACTCTGGTTTAACTCCATGCCGCACTCGTTCTTGGCGTAGGAGATAATGTCCGCCGAGATCTGCATATGCTCCATAGGGATGTTGGAGATCATTTCCTGGAACTGCCTTGAGAGCGCCGAATTTTCGATGCAGAACACTTTCTGTACCCGGCTCTCGTCAATGTCGTCTCCTGTCTTCGCCTTAAACCCGAGTCCTCTTCCCATGAGAACGACTTCCTGCCCGTTTTCATCAAATGCCGACAGGACGTTGTTATTAATCACTTTACTTATCTTCATGATTTCATTCCCATATCCTAACTCTGACAGGAGCCGATCAGCGACAGCGCCGCCTCATCTCCCACCAGTGTCACATCGTTGTGAAGCTGCAGTACCGATGCAGGCACCTCCGGTGTGATCGGTCCGAAAAAGGCACGTTTTACAATCTCCGCCTTGTCTTCCCCGCTTGCCACCATCAGAATCTTGTTCGCCTGCATGATCGTCTTGATTCCCATCGTGTACGCCTGCCGTGGCACATCCTCCTCCGATGCAAAGAACCGTTTGTTGGCCTCAATCGTGCTCTGTGTCAGATTCACACAGTGCGTCGTGCGGTCGAACTGTCCGTTCGGCTCGTTGAATCCGATGTGACCGTTGTGACCGATTCCGAGCAGCTGCAGATCCACTCCGCCGAGCGCTTTTATCTTCGCCTCATAGCGCGCACATTCCTTGTCCGCATCCGTTTCCATTCCATTTGGGATATTGACATTCTGAAAATCAATATTGACCTTGTCAAACAGATGTTCCGCCATGAAGTAAAAATAACTCTGGTCGTTCGACTGGTCGAGTCCTTTATATTCATCCAGATTCACCGTCTTTACCTCTGAAAAATCCAGATCCCCCTTTTTGTACCACTCCACAAGCTGTGCATAAGTGCCGACCGGCGTCGAACCGGTTGCAAGTCCCAGCACACAGTCCGGCTTCATAATCACCTGCGCGGATATGATGTTGGCTGCCTTTCTGCTCATGTCATAATAATCTTTTGCCCGATAGATTCTCATCTGACTCCCTCCTCTTTCAAACAACAGACTCCTCTTGTAAAAAGAAAAACCGGAAAACTTCATACATGCCCAAATAGCCTGTATTCAGCTTTCCGGTTTAGTGCACCTTGCGGTGTGAACTATCCTTTAACTGTTACCAATTATAAATTTAATGATCACCATTGTCAATAGTGTGGCACTATTTTATCGTCATTTCGTATATAATGCACACAATCAGACGTGTCTTTTTGTCTATTTTCACGGTCAGATGTCGTGAAAGACCTGGTAAATATCAATCTTTACCGCATCCGAATCCGATATGCCGATAAATTCTCCGCCGTAGTAATAGCCCTTTTCCTGCTCTTCCACATGTACGATTTCCAGCACAGCGTCAATCATCTCCCGGCTGAACAGGCTGATCCTGGTGTCATAATAACTGCCGACCTCGAGTCTCTTGCGGGACAAAAATCCGACTCCGCCGCGCGAGATATTCAGGATATCCGCATTCACAACGCCGCCGTCGGCCGTGCCGTCCGCATTTAACCGCGCCAGTTCCAGCGCGTGTTCCATCTTAAGGCGCTTATGTTTTCTCTTTTCCAGCATGGGACCAACTCCTCCTATTTTGCGGTAATAAACATCGCATCACCAAAGCTGAAAAACCGGTAACGCTCCTGTACTGCAATCTCATATGCATGCAGCACATGTTCCCTTCCTGCAAGCGCAGACACTAACATCACCAGCGTCGACTCTGGCAGATGGAAATTCGTAATCAAAGCATCGATCACCTTGAACTGATAGCCCGGGTAGATAAAAATCTCCGTCCACCCACTCGTCTCATGAAGCACGCCGTGTTCATCCGCAGCAGCTTCCAGGGTCCTTGTGCTTGTCGTTCCCACGGCGATGACCCGGTGTCCCTCCTGTTTTGCCCGGTTGATCTTGTCCGCCTCCGACTGCTCGATCCGGTAGAACTCGGAATGCATGTGATGTTTTAACACATCACTCTCCTTGACCGGACGGAAGGTGCCAAGTCCCACATGAAGCGTCACCTCCGCGATCTCCACGCCCATGGCGCGCACCTGTTCTAAAAGCTCCGGTGTAAAATGCAGTCCCGCTGTCGGCGCCGCTGCGGAACCGTCATATTTTGCATACACCGTCTGGTAACGGTTTTTGTCCTTCAGCTGGTGTGTGATGTACGGCGGCAGCGGCATCTGTCCGAGCTGATCCAGAATCTCCTCAAAAATCCCTTCGTAATGGAACTGGATCAGGCGGTTGCCCTCCTCCACAATGTCAATGACCTCGCCGGTCAGAAGTCCCTCGCCGAAATTGATTCTGGTTCCGATCTTGCATTTTTTTCCCGGTTTGACCAGGGTCTCCCAGACATCGTTTTCTTTTCTCTTGAGCAGAAGAATCTCGATCTTTGCCTCAGTGCCTTCCTTCACGCCATACAGTCTGGCAGGAATTACTTTTGTATTGTTGATGACAAGGCAGTCACCCGGTCTTAGATAGTCCACAATATCCTTAAAATGGCGGTGTTCCACCTCTCCGGTTGCCTTGTCAAGCACCATCAGTCTGGAGCTTGAGCGGTCCTCCAGCGGATCCTGTGCGATCAGTTCCTGCGGAAGGTCATAATAAAAATCTTTTACGTCCATAACTACTCCTCTTACGCACGAAGTCTGATATCCAGTGTTGCTTCGAGATGTTTCAAAATCTTCTTCACAAATCCTTCTACCATCTCGCCCGTGAGCTCTTCCTCCTGCGGGGTAAATACAACAGAGAATGCCATGCTCTTTTTGTCCGGTCCAAGCTGGATGCCTTCATACACATCGAACAGATTCACATCTGTCACGTATTTGCAGGCTTCCCGGATGCCGTTCTCAATCTGTGCGCAGGTGATATTTTTATCTACCACAAACGCAAAATCGCGCTTTTCCTCCGCAAACTTCGGAAGCGGAGTGAAAATCTGCTCCTTGCCGTACCATTTCTTTAGTGCGGCGAGGTCGATCTCCATCACATAAGCAGGCACACGCATGTCAAGTTCGTCCTGAATCTCATAGGAAAGCTTTCCGAGATAACCGACGCGCTCTCCCTCACAGAAGATCTCCGCCGTCTGATACGGGTGCAAAAAGGTTCTCTCCGCCGCCTCATAGGTAAAGCTTACGTTTAATGCATCCGCAACCGTCTCTGCCAGACCTTTGAGTGTATAGAAAGATTCATTCTCTCCGAAAACGCCCGCACAGAGGGTCTCTCTCTCATCCGGGTATTCCGTGAGCGGCAGTGCCTTTGGAATAAAGACATTTCCAAGCTCAAAAATGCGTCCCTCCAGAATTCCCTTCTTCTGGTTTCTGGAAATCGCGTACAGCATCTCGGATGCCAGCGTGGTTCTCATCAGGGATAAATCCACGTTGATCGGATTGATCAGCTTGATCGCCTTTCTCTCCGGCGCGTCTTCCGGCAGTCTTAACAGATCCAGATCGGACGGGGAGAAGAATGAGTAATGGACTCCCTCGTAAGCGCCCGCTGCGCAGAGTGCCCGCTTGATCTTAAGCTCCGTCTTCTGCTTTAAGTTAAGACCTCCCAGGGTCACTTTTGCCGTCGGCATAAAGGTCGGAATCACATGCTCATAACCGTACATGCGGATCACTTCCTCCGCCACATCCGGGTAGGAATCCATATCCTCGCGGTATGCCGGAATCTGCAGGGTAAGTTCATCCCCGTCGATGGACGGTGCGAACTGAAGCGCCGATAAAATGCGCAGCATGTCCTCCTCCGGAACCTCAATGCCGAGCACACCGTTGACACGCTTTACGCTGACCTTCATCTCTTTCGGCTCGATAGAATTGCCGGTGGAGACTTCAAGCTGTGTGGACGACACTTTTCCGCATCCCAGTTCTTCCACAAGATGCAGGGCACGCTTCATCGCCATGACCGTCGTGTACTCATAGACGCCCTTTGCGTACATCGCACTGGAATCGGAGGACTGTCCGAGCGCTCTTGAACTCTTCCGGATATTGTCGCGCGCGAACTTTGCGGACTCAAACATGACTTCCGTTGTCGTGTCCTTGATCTCGGAGTTCAGACCGCCCATGATACCAGCCAGTGCAACCGGCTTTACGCCGTCGCAGATGACAAGATTGGAAGAATTGAGCGTAAATTCTTTTTCATCCAGCGTCACAATGCGCTCGCCCTCGTTTGCACGTCTGACATTGATCTGATCGCCCTCCAGATAAGCATAGTCAAATGCATGCATCGGCTGTCCGAGCTCTTTTAACACGTAGTTTGTGATGTCGACCATGTTGGAAATCGAGTTGATTCCGACTAACGCCAGTCTTCTGCGCATCCACGCCGGGGACTCCCCAATCGTCACGTCATGGACATAGTGCGCGATATAGCGCGGGCAGAGATCTTTTGCGGATACTTCCACCTTAAAGTCTTTTTTAACCGCCGTCTCCGTGTAATCCAACGCCGGCTCCCTGCACTCTTTTCCGAGCACTGCAGCCACTTCCCTGGCAATTCCGTAAATGCTCTGACAGTCCGGGCGGTTTGCGGTGATCGCAATATCAAAAATCCAGTCATCCATTCCAAGGATCGGCTTTACGTCTGCTCCGGCTTTCGCATCTTCCGGAAGAACTAAAAGACCGTTGTATCCTGCCCCCGGATATAAATCTTCGTTCAATCCGAGTTCTGTTCCGGAACACAGCATACCGTAGGATTCATAGCCGCGAAGCTTTCCCTTCTTGATCGTCATGACGCCCTCGATCGTCACATGATCCTTTGCGGTCGCATAGACTGTTGCGCCCACAAGCGCCAGCGGATATTTTCCTCCTGCACGGACATTGTCTGCCCCGCAGCAGATCTGGAAGGTGCCGTGCTCTCCGGCATTCACCTGGCAGAGACTTAAATGGGTATCCGGGATCGGCTCGCAGGATTCCACCAGTCCGACCACAACATTGCTGATGTCTTTTCCGACTTCAATCAGCTCCTCCACCTCAAAGCCGCAGGAAAACAACTTTTTCTCCAGTTCCTTCGGGGTAACATCAATATCTACATAATCTTTTAACCAGCTTAATGGTGCTAACATGATAACTCTCCTTTTCTATTCGTCTTTAATCGTCAATCTGCTTTAATACGCGAAGATCTGACTCAAACAGCAGCTTGATATTGTTAATGCCGTACTTTAACATTGCCAGACGCTCAATACCGATACCGAACGCAAAACCGCTGTACTCATTCGTATCAATGCCGCATCCTTCCAGAACTTTATTGTTGACGACGCCGGCTCCGAGCACTTCGATCCAGCCGGTTCCCTTGCAGAGTTTGCAGCCGCATCCGCCGCACTGGAAGCAGCTTACATCCACCTCGACGGACGGCTCCGTGAACGGGAAGTAGGACGGGCGTAGACGCGTTGTCGTCTCTTTTCCGAAAATCTTCTTCACAAGCTCATCTAACATTCCCTTTAAATCGCAGAGGGTGATTCCCTTGTCTACCACAAGACCCTCCATCTGGGTGAACATCGGAGAATGTGTCGCGTCGTCATCGGAACGGAACACCTTGCCCGGGGAGATGATCTTGATCGGCGGTTTCTTCGCCTCCATCACATGAATCTGTCCGGCAGACGTCTGGGTGCGGAGTAAAAATTCCGGTGACAGGTAAAATGTATCCTGCATATCTCTCGCCGGATGATCCTGCGGTGTGTTTAACGCCGTGAAGTTATAGTAGTCGGTCTCAATCTCGGTTCCCTCGTACACTTCAAATCCCATGGATGCAAAAAATGTCAATGAGCTGGTTGCGCACCTGTGTGACCGGATGCAGATTGCCCTTTTCGTGTTTTACTGCCGGCATTGTGACGTCGATCTTCTCCGCCTCATATCTCTTCCGGAGCGCCTCAGCCTCCAGTTTTTTCATCTTCTCTTCCATGATCGTCTCAATGGCGGTGCGGGTGTCGTTGACCCACTGTCCGACCTTCGGGCGGTCTTCCGGCGCTACGTCTTTCATTCCCTTTAACACCGCAGTAAGTTCACCCTTTTTTCCAAGCACTGCCTGGCGGACTTCATTCAGGCGGTCTAATCCATCAGACCCTTCAATCTCTGCTATTGCTTTTTCTCTGATCTGCTGCAATTTTTCTTTCATTTCTAATTCTCCTTTAAACTATTTCAGACATCAAAAAAGGAACCATCCATCCCTGCTCTAGGGACGAATGATTCCGCGGTACCACCCTGTTTCTTCTCTTCATATCACCAAAGAAAAGCTCTCAATTCATACGTAACGTGTATCCGACGTCATCCACTACTTTCACTTCACAGATGCAGCTCCTGTGCGAACTTCAAGTCCAGGTCTTATCCTAAACGGGCTTCCAGCCGATGACCCGCTCTCTCTGAAAGAGTCTCCTGCACTCTACTGATATCTTACGATACCCGGAATCGCTTCCGTACACATTCACAGCCTTTGATTTTTCTGAATTCTGTATAGCATTTTAGCACAGCAGGCGCAAAACATCAAGCTTTTTTATTCCTGCTGGTTTTAAAGCGCTTCCACCATTTGCGGAAGTAAGCGTTGAACACCACATTTACCTCGGCGGACATCATCATGATGTACATGCAGAAGTAAAGCCACAGCATAATCAAGGCAATAGTCGTCAGGCTGCCGTACATGGAAAAACCGTTAAAATAGTCCACGTAGACAGACAGTCCGAAGGAAAAGACATACCACGCTACCCCGCAGATCACAGCCCCCGGCAGCTGCCCGCGGAAGGAAAGCTTCCGGTTCGGCAGCGCCGTAAAGATTACATCGAAAAATGCGATCAAAAGCGCCAGCATCACAAGCCCGCGGAAATGTGCCAGCACCCGCGAGGCATGCTCTAAAATCGGAACGTACTGTGTGGCAAGTACCTTTAACTGGTTTCCGAACACCAGAACCAGCAGGGTAAAAACAATCGCCACCAGAAAAACCACCGTATAGACGACCGCCCAGAATCTGAGCACAAACCAGTTCCTCGTCTCCTCCAGATCATTGACCGAGTTCAGTCCGTCCGTCATGTACTGGACGCCCTTGGCCGCTGACCAGATCGCGATGATCGCCGTGATTGAGATAATTCCCATGGATCTGCTGTACACCTCATCCACGAGCGATATCAGAAACGGAGAGACATACTCCGGCATCAGATGACGGATGATCTCAAGCAGCATGGACTCTGTCACCGATGTATATTGCAGCAGAGACGAGAACACCATCAGAAACGGAATGATGGATAAGATAATAAAAAACGCCGACTGCGCCGAATAGGCATTGATCTTGTCTCGCTTGCATTTATCAAGAAAGGATTTGACATTACCAATAAGCTTCCAGATCATATTGCTCCCCTTCAAAAAGCGAATCCGTCAGGATTCATTATTTCATGGTTTCCAGTTTAACGTCATTATAAAAATATTGCAAGATCTCTTCGTAATTCATTCCGGCCTTCGCCATTCCATTCGCCGCGTTCTGGCTCATGCCGAGTCCATGCCCGTAGCCGCCTCCATATAAAAACCATGCCGCCGTCCCCTGTTTCGTTATGGCAAAAAACGCACTCGGCAGCATCGTCACATCCGTCTGTTCTGTTCCGTCTGCGCACACCAGATTTCCGGCGCAGGCACCCAGAACTTTTCGGATATTATACTCCGTCCGCACAAGGGCGCTTCCCTTCTCATACGTGATCTTTACGGCAAGCAGTGCACCGGAGCTGCCGCGCTCCGCCGCGCTCATGCCGGTCACTTCCCCCAGTGCCTCCACCGATGCTGCATCAGGATTCTGTATTTCCGTAGTCTGACCGGTCGGATAAAAGTTTATATTCTTTGGTGAACTCTTCCACCGTTCCAGCAGTATGGAATTCACTTCATCTGTTTTCCCGTGGTAATCCGCCTCCGCTCTCCAGCGGAAATACCGGCAGTCACTGTCGTATCCATCTGCGGGACTCTGAATATAAGCAAGAAACGCCTCCTCCCCGGAGAGATCCTGCATCTTTCCATCCGTAAGGAGACACGCCGGTGTCAGATAGCCGTATTCCGCCGGATCTTCCACATTCCACACATCAGCTGCGGCGGTGTATCCCATCGACGTGGAAAAATAATACGCCTCCACGATGTTTCCCTGATAGGACAGCACTTCCCCCTGTGTGGCGATTACCGCCTCCCTGGCTGCGTCCGCGTCCGTCACCCGGTTGTATACCTGATACGCGGTGCTGTCATCAATATGTGCGCCGTATTCCGCCAGATCGCCCCGAAGCAGCTGGATACAGGCATAGCTGCGCGCGCAGACCGCCTGTGCTTTCAATGCCTCCGGTTCATAGGATGCCGGCATTTCACTCGGAACGACGTCCTGCAGATACCGTTCCAGCGGCAGACTGTTGACCAGCGTATAGCCGTCCCCCAGGCACCGCACTTCCATGCTGCCCCCGTAGCCGTTAGAAAGCTCTGCGCCATCTGCATCACAGATCACCACGCAGCCCTCCTGCTCCGGCGTCACCGTAAATGTTCCCTGTGTATCTCCTGTCATCTGATCGGATGCAGCAATCAGCGTCTGCGCGGCTACCTGTGTTGTCTCTCCCTGCCAGGTGACCGCTGCGTCTGACGTACATTTCAGATAGACGGACTGACGGCATTTTGTTCCGTCATCCCCCAGGAGCAGCACACGGATTTCGCGGATGACTGCCGGCTCGCGGATTAAAATGGCGCAGACCTGCTTCTCCCCCGTCACATACTCCACGTTCATATTGCCGAGGGTCACATCGGAAATGGATTTTTCCGACACTTCCCCATAGGTCTGGTACACTGGCAGTTTTCCGGTATGGCAAAGCTTCCCGTATCCTTTGATCTCGATGGTCTCATCGTCATAGGACAACAGTTCTCCCTCGATGGTCTCCTGCTTTACACGCAGTGCCGTAAGTTCCCCGTCCGCCAGCACAATATCACAGACACAGGGGGCGACATCCTCCGCTAAGGATACCGCATCCTTGTGGTATGCCGCGCCCGCATACAGAAAATCCACGCCGTCCTCGGAACAGTCCGTAAGGTATGCATTGTCCAGCGTAAATTCCTTCTTCAGCGTTCCAACGACTCCGATGCACCGGTTTTCCACGCAGTAACCTTCATATCCATTCCACTGCTTAAAATAGCTGGCCGGAAGCACCGTGCAAAATTCTCCCTTATTTGTTATAATCACATTCTGGTTCTCCGCCTCCATGACATCCACAACCAGAAACTCCATTTTCGTCACGACATGTTCCATATCAAGCAGGTCCAGAATCTGACCGTAGACGTAATTCCAGTCTTCCCGGGATACTTTCTGCTGTTCCCTCATGACGGGGAGCTCTATGTAATCGGACAGTTGCAGCTTTGCGAGCAGTTCCCCAAGTACTTCCCCGGTCAGCCTGTCTTCGGGAAATGTCTCAAAAAGGCTTTCCAATCTTCCTTCCCGTATACTCCAAAGGAGAGTTCTCTTTATTTCCGCAAGTTCCACCCACTCTTCGGGCAATGTTTCCTGCTCCCTTAACTGTCTGTCCCGATATCCAGACGCAAGCGCACCCGCCACAAGCAAAAGCATCAGACAAGCGATGCCGATGTGCGCCTTTACGCCACTTTTTTTTGTTCTCTTTCCCATTTCATACTTCCCATCACGCTTTATGCCTTTCCCCAGAATTCTCTGCAAAAGAGTAAAAAAACAGAAGCTGCCTCACACAAAGGCAGCTTCTTTCTTCCGTATCTTTTCTACTCTTTGGTACCTGATCTATCTTTCGTATCCGTCATCCTTCGTATCCTGACAGGTTCTCTCTCGTACTGTAAGCTTCTGTTGTATCCCTCAGAATCTTTTGTATCACCCAAAATGCCGTTTCCTACGTTTTTGACTCCTAGCTGCCGCTAGGTGGGTAACCGCATGTCAGTTTCTGTCTTCCACTGCTCGCGTACCTTGCGGTACTGGTGGCTTGACATCTGCCTCCAAATATAAGAATCCCATAAAAGTAAATGTAGGTTCAAAAAATGTAGGGTGTCGCACATCCCAGGCTGTTTCTTACTGGTTTTATTATACTTTAATATGCCCCGATCTGCAACCAAAAATTAGTGCCAATTTCTGTGCGCATTTCTATTTTTTTTCTGAATGTAAAATGCGCCGCGCATCTTTAATGATTATTGCTCGGGAAATACGGACGCAGCGTATTTGCCATCTGTGCAATCGGCATGCTCTGCAGCCACACTCTTCCCGGTCCCGTAATCACGGTATTAAAAATACCCTCGCCGCCGAAGAGCATATTCTTCACTCCCGGCACCGTCTTCACTTCGATCTTGCAGGAGCCTGTCATGGCTGCAAGGTATCCCGTGTCCACAACAATCTGCTGTCCGGGTGCAAGTTCATATTCTTTAATATAACCATCAAATTCCAGAAATGCGGTTCCACTTCCGGAAAGCTTCTGCATAATAAATCCCTCTCCTCCGAAAAGTCCGCTCCCGATTCTCTGCTGAAAGAACACGGACAGATCCACGCTGGATACAGCAGCAAGAAATGCCGATTTCTGCACGATCAAATCCTGTCCCGGTACAATATCAAACGCCCGGATTGATCCCGGGAACGACGATGCAAACGCGATCATCCCATTCCCGTTCATTGCCGTGTAGCGGTTTAAGAAAATGCTTTCCCCCGAAAGCGCTCTTCCAAACATCTTGCCGATGCCGCCACCAGTTGTCTCCATTTTCATGTTCGGGGACATCCACGACATGGCACCACTCTCTGTAATCATTACCTCTCCCTGCTCCAGATTGCAGATTACAACCGGAAGCGGTTCTCCCTCAATCGAATATCTCATAACGCTCTCCTTCCTCTGTTGCGGACGCCCTACATCCGCTGTCCTTTTTTCAGCTCTGTCTCGGTAAAAGCGCCCGGCAGAAGCTCCTCCAAGGTAAAAATCTTATATGTTCCGTCCTCCTTTACCAGGATGATCTGAAACGTATCCGCCTTGCAGAACTCCGACATTACCTGTCTGCACACGCCGCACGGATACAGATAATCGTCCGCGTCACCGCTGATGGCGATTGCCGTAAAATCACGCTCCCCTTCGGATACCGCCTTGAAAAACGCCGTCCGCTCCGCACAGTTCGTCGGTGTGTACGCGGCATTTTCGATGTTGCATCCCGTATAAATCTTACCATCTGCAGTAAGAAGCGCCGCACCTACCCTGAAATGGGAATATGGTACATACGCATGTTCCTTTGCCTCGATTGCCTTTTCTGCCAGCAACTCTATATTCAGATCCATCCTGTATCCTCCCTTTTTACATCTGATGATCCTTTTTTATTGTAATAGACTCTTCTGAAAAAAGAAAGCATTTTTTGGTACTTTCCCTTTTTAAGGTACCAGTTTTCTTTTAAATTTTAAAATTTTCATTAAATATAATTCAATTTTCTTGTATAAAAATAAGTACATATGCTATGATGAAAAGACGAAAACATTAAGGAGGGCTAACAATGAATCAATTCTGTGAAATTACACCCGAACTGCGTCGGCTGGCCGCAAAGTCTGCCGAATGTTCAAAAATAGACCCGGAATTATACACAAGATACGATGTCAAACGCGGTCTGCGCGATCTGAACGGAAAAGGTGTCCTGGTCGGACTGACGGAGATCTCGGAAGTCAGTTCCACAAAAATTGTCAATGGTGAATCTGTTCCCGCAGACGGCGAGCTCTTCTATCGTGGTTACAATGTCAAAGATCTGATTGCCGGACTTCCCGAGGACAGCCACTTCGGCTTTGAGGAATGTACCTATCTGCTGCTTTTCGGCAAGCTTCCCAAGAAGCATGAGCTGCGCGACTTTTCGGCTCTGCTGAGCAGTTACCGGACGCTGCCGACCAGCTTTGTGCGTGACATTATTATGAAGGCGCCCAGCAAGGACATGATGAATACGCTTGCGCGCAGTGTCCTTACCTTATATTCTTACGATGAGATGGCGGATGATGTTTCGCTTCCCAATGTTCTCAGACAATGTCTGCAGTTAATCAGTCTTTTCCCGCTTTTATCCGTGTACGGTTATCAGGCATACAAGCATTATCATGACGGCGCGAGCCTGTTTATTCATTCCCCGAAGAAAGAATATTCCACCGCCGAAAATATTCTGCACATTTTAAGACCGGACAGCAAGTTCTCGCCGCTTGAAGCAAAGCTTTTGGATATTGCCCTGATTCTTCACATGGAACACGGCGGCGGTAACAACTCCACCTTTACCACCCACCTGGTATCTTCCTCCGGAACCGATACATACTCCGTTATTGCGGCATCGTTAGGTTCCCTCAAAGGTCCCAAGCACGGCGGTGCCAACATCAAGGTGGTGCGCATGTTCGACGATATGAAGGCCAATCTCAAGGACTGGACGGACGAGGAGGAGATCAGCCGTTACCTGACTGCCCTGCTCCACAAGGAAGCGTTCGATCACGCCGGTCTGATCTACGGTATGGGACACGCGGTCTATTCGCTGTCCGATCCGCGTGCACAGATCTTCCGCGGATTCGTAAAGCGTCTCTCCGCAGAAAAGGGCTATGAAAAAGAATTCGCACTCTACACGGCAGTGGAACGTCTTGCCCCGCAGATCATTGCCGCCGAGCGCAAGATCTATAAAGGTGTCAGCCCGAATGTCGACTTCTTCAGCGGATTCGCCTACAGCATGCTCGGACTTCCGGTCGAACTCTACACGCCGATTTTCGCCATCGCGCGAATCGCCGGATGGAGTGCGCACCGTCTGGAGGAAGTTGCAGGCGGCGGCAAGATCATGCGTCCTGCCTACAAAAACGTCGGCGAGCATAAGATTTATGTCCCGATGGATGAGCGTGTCTGATTTTCACTGCACGCCTTGTTCTAAAAAAGCCGCCCCGGACTGACGGAGCGGACAAAATGGAATACTATGGAAAATACGCGAGATGAGAGAACTCCGTCTGTAATGGACGGGGCTCTTCTTTAGAGGAAAATGCGAGTGTTTCTTTCATGCCGCGTTTGACATCTTATTCTGTGTCTTTGCCACGTTTGAACACTCCGCCGGCTGTGTCCGACACGCCGCAGACAATGAGCGACCTTCCTAGTGGCGCTAATGCCGCTGCTTCACAGACAATATAAAATCGCGCGAACCGAAACTCGTTGGCATCTGCTATTGAAAATATGGCAGATGCCAATTCAAACATCGGCTTCGCGCGATTATGTTTTGTTCAGCAGCGGTATAAGCGCCACACGAAAGCTCTAAAATTGTCTGTGGCGTGCGGACTCATCCGGCGGAGTGCTCCAAACTTGGAAAGACACGGATCATCAGGGATGTCAAACGCGGTGTGATTAGAAACACCGGATTTTACGATCAGAAGAACCGCCGGCCATTATAGCCGGAGTTCTAAGTTCGCATATTGCCACATGCTTCCTCCTGCCCGCTCCGTCAATCCGCGGGCAGCTCTTTTAAACAATCTGATATACTTTCAGTTCAAACCAGAAGGTAGAACCTTTTCCCACTTCACTCTCTACTCCGTAGCGTGCATCGTGCAGTTCCAGAATATTTTTTACGATCGAAAGTCCGAGTCCGGTTCCCATGACCGCCCGCTTGTGTGTCTTGTCCACTTTATAGTAGCGGTCCCACACATACGGAAGCGCCTCCGGAGCGATTCCCTCGCCGCTGTCCGTCACTTCGATCCGCACATATCCGTCTTCCCGCACAATCTGACGCACCCAGATCTGTTTGTCATCCCCGGTGTAATTGATTGCGTTATTGACCAGATTGTAGATGACCTGGAAGATTTTGTACTCGTCCGCCTCCACCATGACCATCTGGTCGTAGGAGAAATCGATCTTATAACCATCCTGCTCTTTTAACTTATTATACCGTGCAAATACAGACTGAATACTCTCGGTCAGGTTGTAGACCGTGACATTTTTTTCCATTACACCTGCCTGAAGCTTGGAGATGTCTAACATATCATTGACGAGATTGGTCAGCCGCTCCGCCTCGTCAATGACCACCTGCACATTTTCCGGAGAATTTTCCCCCGGCAGATCCCTCATGACCTCTGCGTAGGCAATGATCATCGTGAGCGGTGTCCGCAGGTCATGCGATACATTGGCAATCAGTTCCCGCCGCAGGCGCTCGCTCTTTCCAAGTTCCCGCGCAGTCATATTCAGGGTATCGGAAAGTTCCGCGACCTCCCGGTAATCGGTTCCGTCAAAATGAACGTCAAAATTGCCGCCTGCCATCTCCTTCGCGGAGGCATTCAGACCGATCAGGGAACGTGACACTTTTCTTGAAATCAAAAGTGCAATACCGAGCGAGAGAACAATCATGATGACTGTGATCCATACCAGTTCGGCACGCAGTGTATTGACCGTCGCATCCACCGGCGTCAGCTGCGCGTTCACAAACAGGATTCTCTCATTTCCATCGATCGAGACGACGTTCACGTAAATGACGCTCTCAATCCGTTCCTGTCCGTGGTTCTGCATAAAACCGTTCTCCGCCGGCATCCCCGCAGTCTCCTGCTCTGCGCCGTTGGCTGCACCTGGGGCATTTTCTGCTCCCGCCCCTGCCACATCGGCTGCATCTGAAATATTTCCCTCTCCTGTGGCATCGGGATTCATCACGTCCTGCGGATTCTGAAAATCATTCTTCCCGATATCTCCCTCAAATTCCAGCTTCGTGCTCCCGCCCTTGCTTTTGGCAGCTTCGTACAGCTTCTGTATCATCTCCTGCGGCATCTCGCACAGCCTGGAATTTGGAATATATTCTGCGCTGTAAATGGTGTTTCCGTCCGTATCCGTGACAAACACGATCATGTTATTCTGCGCCGCCAGCGCATCGATCTGTTCTTCAATGTTCTGGGAATCGCTCTGTAAGACCGCAATCACTTCCGAGGTGAGTTCCAGTGCCTCCTGGGACTTGATCTTCTTATAGAACTTGTCCAGATAACAGATCTGCACAAGCCACAGCACCGTCAAAAGGATTCCGGTAAACACCAGAAGATAGAAAAAGATTTTCCATTTGATACTGATTTTTTCATGCTTCAAACCGGTACCCCACCCCTCTTAACGTGACAAGGAACTTGCGGTAGTCCCCAAGGCTGCTGCGCAGCAGCTTGATATGGGTATCCAGCGTACGGTCGTCCCCGTAATAATCATATCCCCACACCTCGGTAATCAGCTTTTCACGCTCCAGTGCAATATTCCGGTTCCGCACCAGATAAAACAGCAAGTCGTATTCTTTCGGAGAAAGTTCGGCGCGCTTTCCATCCACCGTCACAGTCCTTCCGGTAAAATCAATGACAAGCCCCTCCGCCTGGAAAATCTCATGCCCGTTCGTGCTTGCAGAATCTCTTCCGCCGTTGCGGTCAATGACCACTTTTACACGCATCATAAGCTCCTTCGGAGAAAACGGCTTCACCACATAATCGTCAATTCCAAGTTCAAATCCGTGAATCTTATCATACTCTTCTCCGCGTGCCGACAGCATGATCACCGGAATGTTTTTGGTCTTGCGGATCTCCCGGCAGGTTGAAAAGCCGTCCAGCTCCGGCATCATAATATCGAGAATAATCACGTCAAAATCCTGCTCTCTGCAGAGCTTTACCGCCTCCATGCCGTCTTTTGCCTCGGTAATGTCGTACCCCTCGAACTCTCCGTATTTTCTTATAATCGCCCTGATTTTTTCTTCGTCATCTACTACCAGTATTCTTCTCATAACGCAGATACCTCCCTGTTTTTGACATCATATCGTCGCAATGTGACGTTCCTGTGAATGCCATCTGATGATTCGGAGAATCTTTTATAAAAACTGTTCCCTTGCCTTGCGCAGCTGGGACTGGAACCACAGAAATGCCGCCAGGAAGATTAAAAGTTCAACCACGTTGAACGCTCCGAGCGATACCACTTTATCATTGATAATTCCAAGGACACCCACAGCGATAATCAATGCGCCGAACACTGCCTCTTTCCAGTAAATAAACGCTATGAACTCCTTCGTTTTTCTGCATCTGGCGATCTCCTCCGCCGTGATGACCGCCGAGCTGATCTTCCCTGTCTTTTTCATCTTAAGTGCTGCTCCGATCATATATACCCCGAAAATGGCGATGACCACATCAAATATCAGCATTACATCCATTCTTTTATCCTCTCATTCCAGCCGACTGATTCGACATATTTTTTTACATTATCTATCTTCTTCTTACAAAATTCAATATATTCATTGAACTATTTTTCTTGTTAGTGTAAAATAGAAGCGAATATAATTATGATGACAGAGGAGATGCATTATGATGTTAAATGGCATTAAGATTCTCATTGGCGACGACTCCATACTTGCAAGAAAGCAGTTAAAGGATATTGTTTCCACATATGGTACTCCGGTGTTTCTGGAAGCTTCCAATGGACAGGACGCCATCGACCTCTACAAAAAAGAGTCACCTGAATTGGTTTTCCTTGATATTGTCATGCCTGTAAAGGACGGCATTTCTGCCATTACCGAGATCAAGGCATATGATAAGGATGCTGATATTATTGTCGTTTCATCCGTCGGTACTCAGACACAGTTAAAAGCTGCCATTGAAGCCGGGGCTAACGATTTTATCCAGAAGCCGCTGAATGCAGAACAGATTCATCACATTATTTCTTCAAGATTTGAAGGGAGATAAGCTATGTACGCTCAGTTTTTCGGAAATTACTTATTATCACACGGTGTCGTTACCAGGGAGCAGCTGTTAGAAACCATGCATCGGAAGTCTTCAACCAAGATCAAACTTGGCACTCTTGCCATTCATGCCGGATATATGACCGCAAACGAGGTAGACCGTATCGTCATTCTTCAGACACACGAGGACAAGCGTTTTGGTGAACTCGCCATTCATGAGGGATATCTCACAGAGGCGGAAGTGACTAAGCTTCTCGCAGAGCAGAAGCCGGATTTTCTTCTTCTCGGACAGGCACTTGTGGACGAAGGACTCATCAATAATCAGCAGCTGCAGGAGTTGATCATTGATTATCAGTCAGAGAACGAACTGGACGATTACAGTTACTCCGAGGAAGATCAGGATGCCATCCGCCATATGATCGAGAACTTTTTCATTCTCGCTGAGCGTCCGCTCTCAAAGTATGAAATCTCTTTTTTCCAGCTTTTGTTCAATAATCTCTATCGGTTTATCGGAGATGATTTCACACTGGTTTCTCCGAGCAGTTGCAAGGAATACCCGACCAACTACTGCGTATCACAGAAAGTAAGCGGATCGTTTTCCATCCGGACTTATCTCGATATTCCAGAGAATACATGTATTGCTTTTGCATCCAAGTATGTCAACGAAAACTTTACAGAATTTGATGAGTATGTGCGTTCTTCTGTAGAAGATTTTATCAATCTGCACAACGGTCTGTTCTGTGTCAATATGTCAAACGAGTTCTCCATGAATCTGTCACTGGGCTCCGGTTGTAGAAGAAAAAGATCTGCTTACCTTTGAGCATGAGACTTATCTTCTGCCGGTTTTATTCCCGTTTGGAACGCTTCACTTCATCTTTGAAATCTGTTCCGAAAAATAAGTTTATCAAAAGATTTATCAAAAAAAAATCAGACGCTCCAGATTGGAAGAAATCAGAATATCCATGGATGGAGAACTTGTAAGAATGAAATCACGGTTTCTGTCGTATGTTCCGGTGGAGAAGAAATCATACAATACTTTGTTCTCATTGGATGCACAGATCAGTTTTGCAATTGGAAGTCCCATATTCTTTGCATAAAAAGCAGCAAGGATATTTCCGAAATTTCCGGTTGGAACAACAACGTTGATCTTTTCATCTTTTGCAATTGCACCATTTTTATATAATTTTGCATATGCATATACATAATATGCCACCTGAGGAATCAGACGTCCGATATTGATGGAATT
>VOFE01002320.1_pt1 | contig 41966 bp, 50 predicted proteins | sample 5384071 | NCBI WGS metagenome assembly VOFE01 (sample SAMN12384724, study PRJNA508395) | human gut metagenome | isolation source: healthy gut D | host: Homo sapiens
GTCACCAAAGTTGCGGTGTTCTCCTCTTTTGAAATCGCCACGTCTCTCACGTTTGTCATCAAAAGAGCGTCTTTCTCTGCGCTCTCCTCCTTTGTACTCTCCGTGTCCTTCACGTCTGTTGTCAAAACTACGATGTTCTCTGCGTTCTCCATATTCTACTTTTTCCGTGTTACGGCGCGGACGGATTTCTTCTCGGCGGGGCTTGAACTCCCGATCGGCATTTTCACTACGGAATTCTTTGAATTTGCCGTCGAATAATTGGTATTTGCGGAATTCGCATTCCAACGAACCGTTGAACAGGGGAATTTTTATAGAAGGCTTTAAACCAATCTGGTCAAAACATTCTTCACGGTAACTTAGTACCCATGCATCATTGCCGGTGAAAGAGTGTTTCAGACGTTCGCCTATCATTTGATACAGGCCCAGCAAGTCATTGGTTGAGATACGTTCTCCATAAGGAGGGTTGGTGATGATGATGCTTTTTTCTTTGGGTTGCTCAAATTGCTGGAACGGTTGGATTTTTAAGATAATTTCCTTGCTCAGTCCGGCTGCTTTCACATTGTGAGTGGCGATTTCATTTGCTTTCGGATTGTTGTCATATCCAAAAATTTTATGTGTGAACTCACGTTCCTGTGAGTCGTCATTGTAGATGCGGTCAAATAGTTCCTGATCAAAATCGTTCCACTTTTCAAAAGCGAACTCCTTGCGGAATACGCCGGGAGCGATGTTACGTGCTATCAGGGCGGCTTCGATAGGCTGATGAACTGTCCGGCCAAGTCGATGGCCTTTTCGCGTTTGGTGTCACATGCACAGTCGCCTGTTTCCTTGGCATCGAAGCATAGTCCGGCATGTATCTGTTCGGTCAGCAGATTGTACAACCGTTCGATGTTGACACCGATATGATAAGTGATGGTATGATGGTTGACCGTGGATTTCCGTAAAATCCCGGGAAAAGGATGGCACGGCACAATTCGATAATTTCGTGCAGGACTTTTCCCGAAGGGAGGGGGTCTCCGTCTTGATGTTCATGAAACAAACCTTTCAGAGACGAGTCTTCGGATAATTCCGTGACGGTTTGTGCCAAAAGGTGAGTGAAATTCAACAAACTCATTAAACTTTAAAATGTGTGATATTCTCCGTGCAAAGATAAAAAAATCAGGCTTCCTTCCCAAAAAAGCCTGATTATTTGTTACGGGCCTACGCTTTGCCCCGATATTACGACGCGTCATGCTTCTTTCGCGCTTTTCACCAACTTATACAACTTGTCGTTCGGCCTTATTTTCTCCGGCACTTTAAACGACACGCGCATGCCTTTTCCTACGGTTTCCACCGGTTTCAGGTCGTAACGCACTTCTTCCAAATCCATGAACAATGCCCCTGTCGTAGGACCGGTGACGAGCAGACGGTCACCCACGCTCATGTCCGCCGCTTCGATTTGGAACTCTCCCACGCCAAGTTTGGAAAAGTATTTGATGGCCTTGCCCACGTAGACCTTTTTTTCCGTGGCGGCCGAACCGTAGTTCGTCGTCCATTCGCCTAAAGTCTGTCCCTGGTAGTACCCGTCCCAGAAACCACGGTTGAACACGCGGGCCAACCGCGCGTCCCATTCGTCTTTTTTCTCTTCGGTGAACGTCCCGTCCAACACGCTTTGTATGGCTTCTTGATAGCAGCCCACGACGGTGGCCACATATTCCGGTCCCCGGGCACGTCCCTCTATTTTGAACACGCGTACGCCCGCCTCCATCATCCGGTCGATGAAGCGTACGGTCTTCAGGTCTTTCGGGCTCATGATGTATTTGTTGTCGATTTCCAGTTCCGTGCCCGTTTCGCGGTCTTTCACGATGTAGCCCCGGCGGCAGATTTGCATGCAGGCCCCCGGTTGGCCGACCGACCCGTGTTGTCCAGACTGAGGTAACATTTCCCGCTGACGGCCATGCAGAGTGCTCCGTGACAGAACATCTCGATACGTATCAGCTCTCCGCCCGGACCGCAAATGCGTTGTTCCTCTATTTGCCGGTGTATGTCGGCCACCTGCGTCATATTCAGTTCGCGGGCCAACACTACGACATCGGCAAATTGGGCATAGAATTTCAACGCTTCGATGTTGCTGATGTTCAGTTGGGTGGACAGGTGTACTTCCTGCCCTATCTGTCGGCAGTACATCATGACGGCTACGTCCGAAGCTATGACAGCGGAGATGTCGGCTTCCTTGGCTGCATCTATGATGGTACGCATCAGCGGAAGATCCTCGCCGTAGATGATGGTGTTTACCGTCAGATAGCTCTTGATGCCGTGTGCGGCACAAGTTTGTGCCATTTCCTTCAGGTCGTCAATGGTGAACGTACTGGCCGAATGCGCCCGCATGTTCAGGTTTTCGATGCCGAAGTATATGGAGTCGGCTCCGGCTTTGATGGCTGCGGCCAATGATTCGCGCGAGCCTACCGGTGCCATGATTTCAAAATCTTTTCTCGTCATGGTGTGGGGGTTTTGTTTGCAAAGATACGCCCTTTTCTCGATACATGGGATTTTTGTGCTGTTTTATTTTTCTTGTGGCGATTAATTGCAGGGTAGTGATGGTTTTACTCATTGTGTTTTTGTTTTTGGGGTGGTGCGTATAGGTCTCCTTTCCCCTCATGTTTATAAGGGAATGAGGCCGACACGTTTATGTACAAGTTACTTTGTGGGCCAGAGTATTCTATCTCTCCCTTTGCTTTATGATATTTATGCTATTGTATACGCCAACGGGCAAAGACTGCAAGCAAGTCTTTTTGCCCGTTGGCGTTGTATAGGAACAACTGTTTTTAATTGACGTATTTACGTTTGTTCTTGATGTAGACTCCTCATAGAATGTTTTTCATCTCAATACTTTCTTGCCATTAATGATGTAGATTCCATGAGAAGTTCTGTCTACGCGACGGCCTGAAAGGTCGTAGATTGTTTTGGGAGTGGTTACGGAAAGTCGTGGGGGAGATACGGTGCCTATTGCAGTAGGGTTGTTACGCTCCTCACGGGTTACGAACTGCCAAACATCGGTATCTTTCAGATAGTTGGTGCGTACGCACATCATGTCGTGTTGCGTGGGATCGTAGCTCCAATGCCCATTATTCTGACCTGGGACAATGATGGCATAGGGGCAATGAGGTTGATTGCTTTACTTCCTCTATTTCCACCGCTTCGGCATGGTTTACACCGGTGAAAGGCACATCACAATACATGGAACCGTTTTCGCCTGCAACTTCGGCTTCGTAATAATATGCTGCTCCAGAGTTTTTTGGGCACACTGCCTTCATACCAACCCCAGTAGGTGTTGTGACCTATATCGGGTGTTTTGATGTACGTCTTGCCCTCCCTTGCGGTAAATGGAAACCAGCATTCCGTCCTCGTCTAAGCCAGCCTGTGTGCCCCAGGCACCGTGCCCTATTGAGCCATAGTCCCATCTTCACGTTATAAAGATAATATTGTTCTGATTCTTCAGGTGTTGAGCCTGTATAGGGGCTTTCCATAGTCGCTGTCAGCCGCACTTTGTTCTGTGGCATCGTTCAGTTGCCGGGTGAGATCGGCAAAGACGATGGGGTTCTGTAATTTTGCGGTCAGCATTGTCTGTTCCTTTACGAGGGCAAGGAGTTGGGTGCGTGCCTTTTCATCGTAGCGCGTTTTATCGGCCACATTTTGTGCGAGCTTTACCGCCTGTTGCCATGCAGTGCGTGCGGCGTTGATTTGTGCTTCTGTGAAGTTGTTGGTCGGCGCATCAGGCCCATCGTAACCTTCGGATTCGGCCAGCGTGTCGATATACTCTTTGTCGCCAATGACAAAGGTGTTGTATGAACGGGCCGGCAGAGTGGCTGTCAGATACTTGTCTTCGTCAATACCTATGCTTAGCAGGCGTTCGCTATTACTCTCGTTGCCTGCCACTACCACGTATGTTCCGTTTCCTGTCTCGGTTACAAGCACAAGGGGCTTTTGCTGCTTTTGCGTAGCACTTTGGCACCATTGCCGATGAAGTGGCTATAATGTTTGTAGGCATAAAACTCGGGGTGTAGCGCGGCTTTAGTGTGGAGAGGTCGAGATGGACAAGTGCATTCTGCCACCAATTCATGAACGGTCCACGTCCATTACCGCCAAGAATGCTGTTCCAATTGGTGTAGGTTACGCAACCATGGTTCAGATAATGGTGGATGAGTTCAAAGGTATGTGCCGGCAGCCCAGTCAAAGGTGCCGCTGCCACATTCGCTCTCTGTCTGGATGAACTCTAAGTTCGGGAAACGTGCCTGGTATTCGTCAGCAATGGTGGCGATGGCATTGCGCCCCCTCCCATTGGAAGCCCACACCATCGAACATCTCGGCCAGTGTCTTACCTTTGTAGTCGGGGTGCTTGCTTGGGTAATCCAAGATGGTACGGAAGGTAGGCAAGTCACCTGTGTTCATCGTACCCAGCCAAACCTTCACGCCGGGATGCGTCGCACGTATGTAGGTATGAGGTAATCGGCATTGAAGCGGGCCGTCGAGGTGGCCTCCACGAAGTATTAGGGTAGTAGTTGCAAGTGTAGGCTTCGTTTTGGTAACATATGCCTGTAATGTTGATGCCCTCTTCGGCGTAGGCATCAATGAAACGGCCGAAGTACTTAGGATAGGCCTGTAGGTACTCTTCTTCCATGATGAACTGCGTGGAGGTATAGGCGGGGTAGGTGATGTCCAGTCCATTTTCGTAACCCGCACGGTTGCTGTAATGATGGCTGTGTTTCATCCACTGCGGGGGACTCCAAGGCGAGCACCAAAGTCCATGTCGGGATTCTGTTCCTGCGCCTTTTTGATGAAAGGTATGATGTTCCTCTTGTCGCGTTCGATGGTAAAGTGCTCCATTTCGAAATCTGTCTCGCCCTCAGGCATCTCGTCGCATGAATACCATGCTCCGAGGCGGTCGATGGGATGGTCTTCCTGATGGTACACGTCTTCATCATAGAAGTTTTCGGGGCCGGCATAATCACTGGCGCCTAAAGGGATGCGTCCCAAGGCGAAACGCAGGTCGCCCGTGGGAGAGAACATACGATGGAAAAATTCAGCGCGTTCTTCTTCGGTGAGTTTCTTTAAGGCGATCAGTCTAATTCGTTGAAACAAGTACCCCAAGCGCGGAATGTGGAGCGGACATCGGTGGTATGGAATGTGGCGGAGGGAGTACCTACAACCTTGTCGCTCATGGCTACACGTTTCATCTGCCATGCCTGTGCCTCGGTGGTGGTGAACTGTAGTGCCTTGTAGCGGCAGGTGTCCTCCACCACAATACCTGGGTTACGCTCATCCTCGGACACCAGCTGCCATAGTGCGTCTGCACCGGTGATGCTGGCCGATACGCACATTACGGTGGGATATTGCGCATCGTAGCCCAGCATTTTGTTGTTGTTTTCAGGCAGTGAGATACGGTAGGCATTGGGGATGTTTTCGTTGGCTACGGCAGTCAGTTGTACGGTTTCTTTGCTTGTCGAACTGTTTAGATAATACTGTGCATCCACGCCCGTTGGTAGCTTTTCGTTGCTTCCGCCCTTGGTGTCCAGCCAGCCCCAATGGCAATTCTCACCCAGCGAGGGGACATTTATCCAATAGCGGCCTTCGCCGTCGGCGGCCACCAGGCGCACTTCAATGCCTTCGTCGTTCCAGCCGGCTTGTGTACCCCAATAACCGTAGCCGCCCCAGCCCATGAACTGCGCGTGTCCCACATTATAAAGATAGTAACTGTCACCGGCATGCACCTTGCTGCCATGATAGGGTGACTTGGGTTCCGTGAGGTTCTTCTGTGCTACCTGTATTAAGGCAATTGCTGATACCAGGCGATGCATGGCTTCCTTTTTCTTTCGGCATCGAGCGATGCGTAATCTGTATCCATGGCTTCTTGCAGAGTTGCAATCTTTTCCTGTGCCAGCCCCGTGAGGTCGAGGCTCTGGGCTATGGCCAACTGTTCCTGCCAAGTCGTGGAAAGTTGGAAGTGGTGGAGCGTACAGAGTGATCCGTTTTGGGTTGATTGGAAAACGAGATATACAGCTTGCTTGCCCCTTTAGTTGGGAGAGGCCCGACAATGTGACGTGGCAGGGGATGATGGTTTGTGACATATCGCTCGTCAGTTCCAGCGTACCCAATACCATGCCGCCACGATCCGTCCATGGGCTGCCTGCTAAGATAGTGATGCTACCGTCCAGTCCGCCCGGTTGCAGGGTGAACACGGCATCTATGTGGTCGCTTTCAGGCAGAATGTCGAAGTTGAAATACTTGTAGCCCACCACAGAGCCTGAAGTGTTGTTCACTACCGGGCAGCTGTGTAAGTCGAAATCTGGGGAGCCTCTGCAGGATTACCCTCGTAGTATGTGGGCTGCACGTAGGAACCTGAGTGGAAGAATGTGGGAAACGATTCCCACGAACCGTTGGGTCCTGTGTAGTAGCAGGCTATGCCTGCCATCTGTCGTTGGCAGGGGTTGAGACCATTGGTAAGAAAAACCCATAGAAGTGTATTCAGCCTCGGAAATGGTAACCTTACCGCCCGGTCCTTCTTCTACCTCGACGGTGATAGGCTCTACAGTGGCTTGGCGCGAATATTCGCTGGTACCTGTCTGGCGGTGGTAGAACACCACCATTGTCCGTCTATTTCAATGATGCTACCGTGGGTATTACCATCGGGGTGTGCGGTATAAGTGGGATTACCATCATGGTCTACGCCACGTGCACGGCCGTCGATTATGGTACCGCCATAAGTGAAAGGGCCGAGCGGGCTATCGCTGTAGGCGTAAGCTAGTGTAGTGGCTGCTACCTAAGCCAAATTCGCCGTTCCGTGTCTGGCGGCTGTAAATGAAGACGTACTTGTCCTTTATCTTACGTATGGACGAAGCCTCGAAAACCTGAATGTGTCGTCTTGTCCAAGGTTGGGGATGAGATCGGTTACGATTTCCGTGCCTTCTTTGACGGTGGCCATGGTTACGGGGTCAAGTTCGGCACCAAACGACTGTTGAAAGCCCCAATAGCCATACACGCGTCCGTCATCATCGATGAATACTGCGGGGTCGAAGCGTAACACTCCGTCGGTCTTTTGGGCCTCGGTCGTGCTCCAGTTGATTACCTCAAAGGGGCCGTCGGGGCGCAGGCTTTAGCCACCATCCCTTCGCGCCCAACCTCTTGGTTGTTGGGGTAAAGGTAATATACTTTTTGTCCGTTTTCCTCGCGCATGGTCACGTCGGGTGCATAGAGCAGGTCGCCACGGCCGTCGCTATGCAACAGGTTGCCATCGCGGTCTTTCACAGAGGTGAAAATGATGCCGTCATAGCGCCACTGGGTGAGGTTGTCAATGGGGGCTGACCACACCACTTGTTCCAATCCGCAATAAGCGTCGCGTAGCGAATCGTGCGAACCGTAGATATACAGACGGAATTTTCCCGGGTGGTCGGGGTCTTCAAACACATAGGGTTCTGCATCGGGGACATACTCCCATAAAGGGAGATAGGGGTTTTGTGCTTTGCTTGTCAGCATTGACAGCAAGAATGCTGCCAGTAACAGGAATTTGTTCATAGTTATTGAAATGTGTAATTGTTTGTGGGTTACCATGGTAATGACTTTTTAGCGTTCACAGTACACGGGCTATGCCCGTCTTATATGTAGAGTTTATCTTTGATGGAACTCTTTCTGTCGCAAAGGTAGGACGAATGTAGCGACATTCTATAAATACTTTAAGCACAATCAATAAAACATATTAGCAATAGTACGTGTTGCAACATTTATTGCTCTAAAATTCCGCATTTCTTGCATTGTCTTCCGTATTTCTGCGATTCGCGTACTGCGTGGGAAGTATGCCGAAGCGTTTCTTGAAACACTTTGCGAAATAACTCGGCGTGGCGAATCCCACCCGTTGGGCGACCTCGCTCATGGCCAACTTGGGGTGTTCGGAAATCATCTTGGCTGCATGTTTCAGACGGATGTCGCGGATGAACTCCACAGGTGAAAGGCCTGTGAGCGATTGTATGCGACGAAGCAGATTGGAGCGGCTCATGCAGAGGTCGGAGGCAAGACCTTCCACGTTATATTGTGGGTCAGTGATGTGCTGCTCCACATGGTTCTTGGCCAATGCGAGGAACTCCTTGTCTTTTTCGGCAATCAACTCTTGTTGCGAAGGTACGGCATCGCGAAGTGCCAAGTCCTGACGTTGCCGTTGAATCTGACGTAGTTTGTGTACCCGCGTACTGACCAGCCAAAGGCAATAAAGCGGCACGGCGGCGGTGGCGGTGAGAAGAAGCACGGCCCACCACTCTTGCCACCAGAACGACTGGCGATGCAGCAGAATGACACTCTCCCTCCTTCCAGCATCCTGAACCATCGGTGCTACGCAGGTGCAGTTTGTGATTGCCCTTTGTCAGGTTGTTGATATAGAGCGTGTTTACACCTTGCGGCAGATAAACCAGTCTTGGTTGATGCCTTCGATGCGGTAGGCGAAGCAGATTTTGTCAGCGTTGAAGATATCGAAGGTGGAGAGATACAGGCTTACCGTGCCGGAACCTGCGGGAATGTCGATGCGGTCAGTACGGCTGTCCACGATGCTCAGGCTATCGCCATACAGGAAAGCCGTCACTCTCGGCATCTGTCCGGAAAAAGACTGACGGTCAAGTTCGGGTGAAGAAGGGGCTATGCAAATAGCGCCGGTGCCGTCTATGCCGATGCTGTCGCCCTGCATCTCTTCCAAATGATAGAAAAGGGAAACATTGATGGGGCTGTCGGTGGTACGGATGGTACGGAAGGCTTGGTTTTCCGGGTTGTATTCCCGGACACGTTGGTTGCTGAGTATCCATACGTGTCCGCGGCGGTCGCACATCACGTCGATGAACACTTCGCCACTGTTGCTCATCATGCCATCCCGGCTCAGTGTGTCGTGGCGGAGGCTGTGCACATTGCCATCTTTCCCTACGGTCCATACCGTGCCGTCCGCGTTGGCTGATAATGCTGACAGGAACGGAGACATGGCCAGACAGGAGGGTGTGCCGCCTTTTGTCGGTATCTTGAACAGGCCTTTCTGCCGTGCGATGAAATAAAGTTGGTCGCCGCAGAGCGCGATGTCTTCCACTGGTGCTTGTGTGCCGCATAACTTCTTTGTCCGTTTTCCTGTCAGGGAATACTCCATACAAGCCGCCGTCTGTGCCGATGTGAAGGATGCCTTTGCCATTGTCTGCGATGTGTGATGGTCTCTGTCAGTTCGGCGACGGGTGTTTCTTTGATTCCTTGGTTATGGACAAGACGGACCAGTGAGTTGCCTCGTGCTGCCCACAAGCCTTGTCCGCTTTTGTCCGGCTCGATGCACTTTCCGTAGGCCCCATTGCCCACTGTTTTGAGTTGCCGGGTTTTACTGTTGTAATGCATCAACCCCCACACGTCCCTGGTGTATCCAGTAGTCTGCCCCGTTTATTATCATGCGGTCGGGCAGTAACGGATAGCCAGTGAGGTCGCGCATGGCGTTCTTCCATTCTCTTTACCTGTGTTTTATTGGAGCTGACGACAAAGGTCGTGGGGTGAATCCCGATACCCATATGTTGCCTTCGCGGTCTTCGTACAGAATATCCAGTATCTTGTTTCCTTCCGGCAGGAAGTGCGTTGTTTCGTAAGGGAGAAGTTCTTGTCCGCTAATGCGATAGACCCACAGGTTGTCCTGTGTCGTCACCCACATCAGTCCATGGCGGCTGTCGATGAGCATGGACAGACAGCAGTCTTTGTCGCGGGTGGTCCGGGTGACGGGCTGCTCGGTAATTTTGCCTGTGGCCGCGTCGTAATGCACCACGCCTTTGTCCCACGTGGCAATCCAAAGGCCTCCCGAGGCGTCTTTGGCCATGGCCATGGGATTGACGGGCTGGCTTAGCATCACTTCATTGAACTTCCTGTCCGCGCCTCTCTTCATGAGCTTTCCATTCAAAAGCGCGTAGACTCCGTTGGTCTTGTCGGCATAGAAATTGTTGACGCGCTGGCAAGGAAGGCCGTCGTATGTTTCTTCCATCTGGCTTCCGTCTGCAGAGAAGCGGTAGGCGCGGTTGTCCATCCCTACCCATAGCTTCCCTTGGATGTCCCGATAGATGGCGCTTACCACACCGCGCAAGTCATAAGGCATGGAGAGGCGCATTGTCTCGTGGTCGAGGCGGAACAGCCCCACGTCTGTCCCCATCCAAATGTTGCCTGCCGTGTCCTCGTTGATACAAAGTATGTTGTTGGCGGCGGGCAGTCCAACCCAATTGGCAGGTTGGAAAGTGTGTATCTGGTAGCCGTTGTCGCGGCACAGGCCGCCACCTATCGTGCCGTACCAAAAGAAACCGTCGCTGCTTTGGAATACGGTATGTACGTTTGCCACGGGAAGTTGCGACTGTGTGGGCAGCATCTGGATCGAGAATGTCTCATTGTCGGGAGAAGGTTGTTGCGCGAAGAGATTCATACATTCGCCCAAAACGAACAATAGCCCCAGTATCTGGTATTTTTGTGATATTTCTTGCACATGGCAGAACATGAATTAATTTTCATTATTGTTTCGGTTCATTTAGTCCTCAAACAAATCTTTTCTTGTTATTTTCCAATCTGCGGAATTCCTTTTTTCTTCCGGAGATTCTCACCGGCTGCCAATTTAATGAATATATTCGAATAATGACTCCTTGGCTGACGAAAAATTAAAAGTAAAGGACGAAAATGTACTGTTCTGTTTTCAGCAAGGCGTTCTCTTTGTTTTTGTGTAAGGGAGCCATTCCTCTGTTGTTCTTTCTAAAAAAATAGCGTTTTCTTTCTCTCTTTCCTTGTCTTGCCGTACCTTTGCATCTATGAAAATAGGAAATGTGGAGTTCGGGCCTTATCCCGTGTTTTTGGCCCCGATGGAAGATGTGACGGACATTGGTTTCCGTCTCTTATGCAAGCGTTTCGGCGCGGCGATGGTATATTCCGAGTTTGTGGCGGCAGATGCCTTGGTGCGCATGGTGAACCGCAGTTTGGAGAAACTGGCGGTGTGTGATGACGAGCGCCCCGTGGCCATCCAGATTTACGGCAAGGAACCGGGTCCGGTGGCCGATGCGGCCCGTATCGTGGTGGAACGTGCCCGTCCCGACGTGCTCGACCTGAATTTCGGTTGCCCCGTGAAGCGCGTGGCGGGCAAGGGAGCCGGGGCCGGCATGTTGCAGAACATTCCCAAGATGTTGGAAATCACGCGGGCCGTGGTGGATGCCGTGGACATTCCCGTCACGGTGAAAACCCGTTTGGGATGGGACGAAGGCAGCAAGGTGATTGTGGATTTGGCCGAAAGCCTTCAAGATTGTGGTATCCGGGCGTTGACCATACATGGCCGTACTCGGGCGCAGATGTACACCGGCGAAGCGGACTGGACGCTCATCGGCGAGGTGAAAAATAATCCGCGCATGACGATTCCCATCATCGGCAACGGCGACATAACTTCGCCCGAACGTGCCCGTGAGTGTTTCGACCGCTACGGGGTGGATGCCGTCATGGTGGGGCGTGCCACCTTCGGCCGCCCATGGATTTTCAAGGAAATCATGGATGTCTTGAATCCGGAAAGCGTGTCGGTTGCGCACGAAGCCGTGAAGAGCGGCTATCCGGTGATGAGTGCGGACTGGAAGATAGACGTGCTCAAGGAGCAGGTGCTCACCAGCGTGCGCCGCATCGACGAATACCGGGGCATCCTGCACAGCCGCCGCCATCTGGCCGCCTCACCCGTGTTCAAAGGGGATTCCTAATTTCCGTGAGACGCGTATCGCCATGTTGCGTGCCGAAACGGTGGACGAACTTTTCGCCATTCTGGAACGTGCCCGCGAGGCGGTGAGGCAGGTTACGGATTGAAACCGGGAGGCGGGAAAATCACCTTGCGCCAACCGGAAAATCAATCTCAGCCGAATGAAAAATCGTTTGGCTGAGATTGGAAAAATCATTCGGCTGAGATTGATTTCTGCCCTTGGGTGATTGTCGTAATTCATTGTATATCTGTATGCTTAACAGTCTATAACCGAAAAGTTTCTTTTAGCCTGTCCATGACCTCGTCCGTAGATTCCTCGTCCATGAAATCCAACATGTCATATCGGGCATGACACTGCCGGATTTAGAATGGTAAATGTTTTCGGGCATATGGATTAGTTCGCGGATGGTGGCTTCACTGGTGTGCATGGCATTGCCTGCGGGTTTCATCTTAAAGATAAGCAATGACTCACATTCGTCTGCCGGGGAAAGCGGAAGAGTCTTTCTTCTTGTAACTTTCGACCGTGGTTTGGTAACTGCCCGTATCGCTTACTTGAATGACAGAAAAGCTTTTCCCTTTGACGCTTCCCAAATAGAACTCCAGGACATGGGTATAAATCAAATCCCACGCCCAATTATCGGGGGAGAATCCGAAACAAAGAGCCGGAAAAGAGCTTTGTCGGGTGGATTTGATGGCCCTGAGCGGGCTACAGAAAAGGCGGCGGCACTCCTAACTTGCCGGGTAACAGCCCGAACGTCGGCATGACCTTTTTGAATATGACTTCAAAAATGGCGGTCTGGCATTCGTTGATAAGCCTGTGTGCGCTACGGAATTCCCGGAGCAATTCTTGTCGTGAGTCTGTCATCTTTTCCATATCGTTCGGATGGTGTCTGAGGTGTTGTTTGTTATTCCGTAAGGACTTATCTGTCCCAACCATTTGCGAATCCGGAATTCATGATATAATCCGAAAGCCGATTCTAAATCATGAAGGATGCGGTAGGCCGGAGTGTAGGGCTTTTCTTGCTCTTGTCGTATGCAAATCTGATTTAGGAGGCTGTTCCAAGAAGATTTGTAAATCCGTCCCAACGGCGTGTGGAAGGCTTCGGGCGAAGTGTTGCCGCCCAATGCGATTAATAGGAGAGGCTTGTTTTCCCCGTGCGTTTGTCCGTTGACGAAGGCCTGTATCTCATTTTTCCACTGCCCTTCGTATTGCCGGTAGGATTGTACGTCCTTGCGTTTTATTTCGACAAGCAGGTTGAAGTATTCAAATTCCAAGAGAAGGTCGGGCTCTACATAGCTTTCGTTGGATGTATGTTCCGTTTTGTTATAATTGGGCCAAAATTCATAATGAAGCAATTCCCCGCCTTTTTGAGGCATGGACTCGTTGTCGAAGCAAGAGGATCGCAGGATTTGCCATAGTGTATTTGCGGGCAAATAGAGTAAAAGGCCCAAAAGATTAAGGCAGTCCGCTCATCTTCCGCCCCTGATTTGTGTTTTTATGCGTGCGTGTATCATACGGTGTCGGTCTTATTTCTTTGAAAGCTGTTCTTCCAATGTCTGTATCAGTTTGTCCTTGAAGACAGGGTCGGGGCTTCTTTGGAGACGAGCCGCCCTTCCTTGTCGAACAGGCCGTAGGAGGGGTAGCCGCCTTGGCGGAGAACGGCCTCCACGGCCTTTTGCTGTTCGTGTGGCAAATTGTAATGTACGGTTTGCGGCCCCACGCACTTATACTCCTTGATGATTTGTTTCAAGAAGTGTCCGAGGTGTTGTTGGCAGAAGTATAAAAATATGACATCCGTCCTTTCATGGCTTCCTTCACGGCAGGAACGTCGTTTTTATCGCGTGTTTACACGGACTGCACCATCCGCCCCAGATGTCGGTGTAGACCACTTTACCGCGATAGGGGGCGAGGATGCGTTTCAGAATCTCGTTTCCGTCGGTCAGTCCGGCTACGATGTCGTTGCTTTTGAGTGAACCTTGGAAGTCGAACGGTCTTTGCTGTTCGCAGACGTAGAAGTCTTGCTGCCGTGCGACGGTCTCGCGCAATCCCGGTGTGTGGATACGGCTTATGGCTTCCTGTAATATCTTGTCCGGCAATGGGGTATGGCTTTGTTCCAGTGAATAGAGTGTGGAAAGGGCTGAGGCGAAATCCTTTTGGAAACCGGATAGGGCAAGGCGGTCGATGGTGTCCCATTCTTCCCTCAGGTTCGCGATTTTGAAAAGGTCCATGAACGAGTTTTTCTGGACGGAAGCTTCAAGTCCTTTTACGATGTCCTCGTGGTTTTGATGGTAGGTACGGACAAGGGCTGTATCTTTTCCTTCTCTCGATTTTATGCGTGCTTCCATCGCCAATGTATGGTCGATGAGCTGCATGAGGCTGTCCGGGACTTGCAAGTCCCGGTGTTCTTGCATGGCTTGTTTCAGCCGTCTCAGGTCGTATGCGATATTGCCGTGTTTGTGGGCTTGGTAGTTATGATAGTTGATGTAGTTCGAGATGAAGTTGGAATAGCGGGAGTTTACGGTGGTCGGCACGGGAGGCATCTCTTTCATCAATGAATCTATCATGTCAAGATGCCGGGAAGCAGGTGGTCGTTTCCTTGTGCATGGCTGTCGTAGGATTGTGTGATTAGCCTTCCCGAGGCTACTGTAATACAGGTCTTCTTTTGCCAAGGTCCGGAAGTCTTCCGAAAGATTCGGATGCTTCTTGAGAAGAGCGTCCAACGCGTGTTCCTTTTCAGCCAACCCTTTCCGGATTTCGCTCAGGCAGACGCTGTCACTTACCACATTGGGATACCGGAGAGTTTTCGGTTGGACGAAAAAACTTTCCTGTATGTCCGACAACTCATGGTTGATTCTTCCATTCTCGCCCATCATCAAAAACGAATTTCCTTTTATCCACAGGAAACATTCTGACTGAGGACTAAGCAGAAGGGAAAACATATGAGACTGGATGCGAAAAAGCACTTCTGTCCGCCCTAAAACGGGGATGCTTAACTCGAACCGTCCGATGGAATCGGTTGGGACATTGGCTATCTTTTGCGTGTCCTGAAATCTTTCATAGTAGATATATTCCAAGTTTTGGTTGGGAAAGTCCGGCAGGTATCCTCTTAACATGACGCTGTTTTCGTGGAATTGGCACGGTCGGGACGCGGCTGTGTCAGCCGGCAGGTAAGGAAAGGATGCTTTTCGCGCTGTTCCACAACCGGTAGGTCTGTGCCTTTCCGTCGTCGACGGCGATGGTACAAACGGAGTCGTTTTGGTAGCGGATTTCCAATTGCAAGGTTTCTTTGCCGCTTCGTAAGGTGACGGCGGTTTTCTTTCTGCCTTCCTTGACGGCGGCATATTGCCATTGACGTGCGTCGTGTACGGCAAAGTCCTTGAAGAATCCCCATTCCCACGCGCCGGTCGCGGCGTTAAGCCAGCAGGCATAGCGGTCGGTTTGTGCCTGTATGCCTACGGCGGCGCAGGCAGGAGGAGATAGGATAATCTTTTTTCATGATGCTTTCTATTTGTTGAGCTGTTCTTCCAATGTCTGTATCAGTTTGTCCTTTTCGTTGGGGCGAGGAGCATTCTTGGTGACGAGCCGCCCGCCTGTCACTGTCGAAGATGGCGTAAGAGGGATAACCGCCGTTCAAAGTATGCCTTCTACGGCTTCCTGTTGTGTGCCGGGCAGGTTGTAGTGTACGGTTTGTGCGCCTACTGAGCCGTATTCCTTGATGATTTGTCGCCATGTGTCGTCCGGTGTACGGTTGGCCAAATAAAGAATACGACGTCGCGCCCTTTCATGGCTTCTTTGATGGCCGGGACGAAATCACGCATGTGCCCCTTGCACGGGCCGCACCATCTGCCCCAGATGTCGGCATAGACCACCTTGCCGCGATAGGGGCGAGGATGCGTTGCAGAATTTCGTTCCGTCGGTCAGTCCGGCCATGATGTCGTTGCTTTTCAGCGAACCTTGGTAGTCGAAGGACGTTTGCAGTTGGCGGGCATAGAAGTCTTGCCGCCGGGCGACGGCCTCGCGCAACACGGGAGTTTGGATATGCGCCATGGTTTCGCGCATCAACGGTTCCGGAAAGGGGGTATGGTCACGTTCCAATGCCTCCCATGCCAACAAGGTTCCGGCAAGGTCTTTCTGGAAGCGGGTCCGTATGGAAGACTCGAGGAGTTCCTGGTATCTTAACAATTCTGCGTTTCCGATGATTCGGGGCTCCCGTTCCCGAAATACCGGAAACTGGTGTATTCTCTCGCAATCTTGAAGTGGTTTCATTATATGCCTGCATGGCCGTGCTGTCAGCCGGATTGTCGCTGGGAGAACTTTCGTCCCATGTCCACCGTCCGGTCGATGAGTTGCAAAAGCGTGTCGGGGAGATGCATGAGTCTTCTTGCCAGGGCAGCACTTGCTGCAATTTCTCCAAGTCTATCATGACGGCAAAACGGCCGAGGAATTGTTGGTACTGGTAGTAGACGGATTGTTGCAGAGAAGCCGTGGTAGTGGGGAAGATGGTGTAGGGTACGGGCGGTATGGTATGGCATAAGGAATCAATGGCTTGTATGATTTCCGGGGAGACGCTTTCACCGAAATCGAAAGGTTGTAGTGTTGGTAGGCGAGACGGTGGAGGGCACTGTAACGGTTTCTTCTTCTTTCACGGTACGGTAACGCCTTGGGACAGGTTGGGGTGTTTGCCGATGAGGCTGTCTAATTGCCGTTCACGGCGTGCCAGTTCGTGCCGTACCTCATTGAGGCAGGTACGGTTGTCTACCGAGTGGATGTCCCTTTCGGTCGGAGAGAATACGTCTAAATTCATTCCGATAGCCAACAGTTCGTTGCTCGTCCGTGCGTCTTCCCCATCAGGATGGGAGTACGGGCCGTTCATATAGGTAGTAGTCTTGTTCCGGACTGAACAGCAGCGTGAACGTGCGTTCCGCGATGCGGCAAAGGGCTTGTGCCGGTCCGAAGGCCGGGAAACGCAACCGGAAACGTCCGAGCGAGTCGGTTTGTGTCTGGAATTTGGGATATTCGGTGAGTTGGGGCATGGAACAGGTAAAAGTGGCATGCTACTCCATGCCGGGCAGATAACCGCACAATGTGACGCTGTCTTCCCGGTAACTGCATGGTTGCGGCGGCGTGTCGTCAGCCGGCAGGTAGGAAAGGATGCCTTTCGCGCTCCCACAGCCGGTAGGTCTGTGCCTTTCCGTCGTTGACGGCGATGGTGCAAACGGAGTCGTTTCGGTAACGGATTTCCAGTTGCAAGGTTTCTTTACCGCTTCGTAAGGTGACGGCGGTTTTCTTTCTGCCTTCCTTGACGGAGGCATATTGCCATTGACGTGCGCCATGTACGGCAAAGTCCTTGAAGAAGCCCCATTCCCACGCGCCGGTCGCGGCGTTAAGCCAACAGGCATCGCGGTCGGTTTGTGCCTGTATGCCCACGGCGGTGTAGAACAAGAAAAGGGATAAAACAGCTTTTTTCATGGTGTATTTATCGGTTGAGTTGTGTTTCCAATACCACTAAAAAGGAAGAACAGTGGCGTTACGGTTATTCGGTTTCCGTTTCAGTATCACGCGGCTGTAGTTTCCTGTGGGGCTTTGTCCCGCTATAAACGCTTGGTTTTCGTCCAATTCACCGATGAGGTCGCCCAATTCGAACTCCAAAGTCTTGTTTGCGGGATTGAAAGTGATCGTAGCTTGGTACTCAGCCATTTCGCTATAGCCGTCTAACACAGTGATGAATGCCTTGTTGCCGATGACTTCGTTGAGAGTTATCTTGTTTTCGGATACTCGCTGTGGTGAAGTGGTGGCAAGGTTCATCCATCCGTCGGCTGTTCCGCCATCTCCTTTCACGGAGTTGGCGTTGTAGAAATCAAGCTTGAGAGTGACGACGGCGGCTGGTATGTCATCATCATAGTAGTCGTTGTGGATCATTTCATCGGTCCAACTCCAAGTGCCGCGGAAAGGTTGCGAGTAGTCTTCTTCTGTGACATCCGTCGTCTTTTTCAGTAGGAGCGTCGGTTTCGACCATTTCGGCTGTGGGCTCGTTAGCGGTTTCGGGTTCATTACCGGATTCATCTCCGTTTTCAGGTGTTGTCCGGTCCGAGATACGGTCGAGTGTGAATGTTACGGGGAAGATATAACCGTATCCTCCGCATTCCAATTCAGGCGTATCCTCGTTACCTACGGTGATGTCTATTTTTGCACTGTCCGTCCGGAGGGAAAGTGTGGCCGGCACGATGATATCTTTGTTTTCCAATTCGTCCCACCATGTCAGTTCGAGCTTGGCCGTATTGCCCTCCACCTGGACAGAGGCCACGTTGAAACTGATAGAGAAGAACCCCATCTCTTCTTTGCTGCCGAAATAGAATGTGCCTTTTTGTGGAATCGCTTTTGAGGTCGAGGATGAGTTCGGCGGCTTCGGATTCGTTGTCGAATCGCCATGTACCCGAGAATTTGTCCTTAGCGGAAGAACCACAGAAAGCCATGCAAATTGCTGTAACGAGGATGGCCAAAGCGATACCACTGTAAAGGAGGAGCTTGTTCCTTTGTGAAGGGCAGGATTGGGGAACGCTGTTTTCGGTATCCGGGTGTTCGTATGGGATGTGTACAAGGAGGTGTCTGTTTGGGCTTCGGGGGTAAAGGAAGCGGTTGCAGTTGAGTTCTCATCTTGTGCATTGGTTTCCTCTACGAGACGCCCCGCATGGATGTTGACCCATCCGAGGATACGCAGCACGAACTGCATGACAGACCAATAGAGCATAATGAGGCCGAAGGCCAATACCTCAAGCCCTACGGCAAAAACGGTACCCTTGATTTGACGGGAGATTTCATCGAAGCCCGTGTACATAAGGTTGTTGAAATCTATACCTTTCGTAAAGAGAAGAATGCTGACCACAATGACGGCGGCAGCTACGAACGGCATCCAAATCAAGTTGATGTTGTATACGGCGGATTTGCGTAGCTGTTCGGCACCTTTGAGAGCCGGTTTGCTCCACGTCGCTTCTTCACGGAGTTCTTCAAAAGCCGATTTGAGGAGGATTAGCGAGATTATCGTGCATACGAAAGCGCCGAACCGAAATAACCAACCGAAAATGACGGGTAGGAAAGAGGCTGGGAAGAGCAATAGGGTGGCTGCGATTTCAAAACCGCAAGCAGTGGAGATGCGTCCCACCATGGCTGACGCCTCGTAATTCTTTTTTGTATCGACTTAAAGCCATTCAGTCCGACGAGGTACAAGATGTAGCCTATGATAGTCAGAGTTTGTGCGCTGAGAGTGAACGGTTTTAAAGGCAATTCTTCTTCGCCAGCCGCTTTCAGCAAGTCGTTGGCAGTGTCTATGGCAATGGAAGCCGTTTGTAGGATACCGGCCACCCAACCGGCTATGGCTACGATGATAACTCCCGTCAGGATGAGGCGGGTATGTTTGGTCCAAATTTCGTTGTTGTACATACGGATAAGGTATTAATAAGGTATAAAAAGGAAAATTATTTCAATCGGAAGTGGACGGGGAGGGTGTATTTCACCCTAACCGGTTTGCCTTTCTGCTTGCCGGGTGTCCACTTGGGCATGGAGGATACCACCCTGAGGGCTTCTTTGTCGAGATAGGGATTCACGCTTTTGGTCGCTACGGTGTTGCTGATACTTCCGTCTTTCTCCACGCAGAATTGTACGACGACTCTACCTTGTATTCCGTTTTCCAAGGCTATTGTGGGATACTTCACATTACGGGCGATGTAGGACATACAAGCAGACAATCCTCCCGGAAACTCCGGCATTTGTTCCACTGTGTCATAGATGTTCTCGTCTTTCTCTGTTTCCGAGGGCTGCTGTTCCGTACTGGGGATTTCCGTATCCGCAATGGCGTCCTCCACGATGTTCTGGATTTCTGGTAGTGCGGGTGGAGGAGATACCGTTTCGACTTTTGGGCGGCTTCGCGCCTTTCGTTTTCCAAAATCCGTGCCAATGCCTCGTCATGGATAAAGAAACCGTTGAACGAGGATGGTGCATAGCCCTTGAAAGCCGACACGATGTCGAACTTGAACGATTTGCCTTCCGTGATGGCAGGGGAAGATGTAAGCCCCGGCTATCTGTACCCGGTTGTTGGGAAGCAGGTACATCATATTGATGGTATGGGAAGAAGATGACTTGGCCGCCTTGCCGTAGATGCGGAACTTGTAGCCGCCTGACGACGGACCGAGACAGAGGATTTGCGTGACGTGCCAATAGCGGTCCACTCCGGCATCGGTCTTGTGAGGTACTTTCACGGGATACGCCTTGGCGGGCAGTTTTACGGTAGTTTGTGCATGGCTTCCGAAGGTAACGATAAAAAGCCACACCAATGATACGAAAGCCACAATTGTCTTTTTCATAAGTTTCATCAGTAAATGTGGAAGAATTGATTCCCAAACACGCTGTAAAGGTAGCGATTTTTCTCAAATGGAAGTATGCTGAAGTATATTATTTTTGCAATATGCCTGCTTTTCACCATTTACGTATCTTCTAAAATGCTTTTGCTGTTCTCATTCTATTTCTTTTTGGTGCTTTCTAAGACCACCTTTTCGTATAGCCTTTTTAGGTAAAACGTATAAATAAAAAAACATTCCCCCAAAGAGAATGTTCTTAACTTTTTGTATGGAAAGAATTTCTCTATTGGGGGAATGTTATCCGTATCGGATTTTCCGACAGTCTATTTGCCGCAAGTCTTGCTGCTGAATGCCGTTAGCATCAAACCATCTTTTCCTGCTCTTTCAGGTAGTCGCTCATCAGCGATACCGTTACTTCGTCTCCGGCTTCTGCTGCCAGATCAAGAACCTTTCTTTCTTCTCCGATAAGATGACCGTAAGTAGAAAGGATATGTTCTACGGCTTCACTACCACAGGTTACGCCTGAAATTTCCTTGATTCTTGCCACCTTCAAATAATCACTGAATTTGTTTGAGGGGACGCTGCCCAACGTTAAGATACGTTCTGCGATCTCATCGATTTTCTCGGCTGTATCGTTGTACAAGTCCTCAAATTTACTGTGAAGAACGAAGAATCCATGTCCTTTGATATCCCAGTGAAAACCACGGAGGTTGGTGTAATGAATCTGGAAGTCTGCCAATAAAAGATGTAATGCCGTAACGACGTCCGCTACTCTTTTCTCGTCCAAATGCAAATAATTTAAAGTATTCATAATGTTTCTGTTTTTGAGATTTAATATTCTGTTTATTTTGTTTGATGTGACAAAGATAGGCTATAAACATACGCTTGTCAAACAGATAATTTCTATCTTTGCATAGATTGATTCTATATCACTTTTTAAATCCTTGTTTGCTATGACTTTACAACAAATGGAATATGTCTTGGCTGTAGACCGTTTTCGCCATTTTGCCAAAGCGGCGGAACATTGCCGGGTGACACAGCCTACTCTGAGTGCCATGATACAGAAACTGGAGGAGGAGTTGGGAACGAAAATATTCGACCGGGGACAACAACCGGTTTTGTCCGACGTCTGCCGGAGTCTTGGTCATATCCCAGGCTCGTAACGTGCTGTTCCAGGCAGGACGTATAAGAGATATAATAGAAGAGGAAAAACATTCTATGTCCGGAACGTTTAAATTAGAGTATTGCCCACGATAGCCCCTTATTTATTGCCTCGTTTTTTTTTCCGCAGTTGATGAAGAAATATCCGCAACTGGATATCAGAGTAGTGGAAATGAAAACCGATGTCATCAAGTCTGCCTTACGTACCGGAGAGATAGATGCCGGCATCGTGGCCGGTCTGTCTGATATGGATGAGTTTGACCGTGTACCCTTGTTTTATGAACCTTTTCATGTATATGTTTCGCGCGAAAGTGAATTATTCGGGCGTGAAGTGATACGTACTTCGGATTTGTCGGGTGCACAACTATGGCTGTTGGACGAAGGGCATTGTTTCCGCGACCAGTTGGTGCGTTTTTGTCAGCTTAAAGCGGCGAAGGCCAGTCAGATGGCTTACCATTTGGGAAGTATGGAGACATTTATGCGTATGGTAGAGGGGGGAAGAGGGATTACCTTTATTCCGGGACTGGCCGTGTTGCAGCTCAGTGAGGCACAAAAAGAGTTGGTACATGCCTTTGCCATTCCTTGTCCGACCCGTCAACTCATTCTGTTGACGCATAAAGATTTTGTACGGCAAACATTGAAAGAAACGCTTGTTCGGGAAATCCGTAGGGCTGTTCCTTCAGAAATGCAGGAACTACAGTCTACCCAGGTATTGGTATAGATTGCGTCTATCGGTTCATTTATATTTTCAATCGGAATTGTAGATTGGATACGGAGGAAATGGTTTATTTTTGTAACGAACTAAAACTTTAAAAGATTATGGAACCGATTATCAATTCACAACTTCCTGAATTCAAAGTTCAGGCGTTTCAGAATGGAACTTTCAAGACAGTGACAAACGAAGATGTAAAAGGCAAATGGGCTGTTTTCTTTTTCTATCCGGCCGATTTTACTTTTGTATGCCCGACGGAATTGGTGGACATGGCTGAGAATTATGACCAATTTCAGGCCATGGGCGTGGAGGTCTATTCCGTAAGCACCGATTCGCATTTCGTACACAAGGCATGGCATGATGCTTCGGAGAGTATTCGGAAAATCCGGTTTCCGATGTTAGCCGACCCGACAGGGGCTTTGTGCCGTGCGTTTGGCGTGATGATAGAAGAAGACGGTATGGCCTATCGCGGTACTTTTTTGGTAAATCCTGAAGGTAGAATCAAATTGGCCGAGATACAAGACAATAACATCGGGCGCAATGCAGACGAATTGTTGCGTAAGGTGGAAGCTGCGCAATTTGTGGCTACACACGATGGGGAAGTTTGTCCGGCTAAATGGAAGAAAGGAGCCGTCACGTTGAAGCCGAGTATTGATTTGGTCGGCAAAATTTAGTCACATAGGATTAAAATGTATTTACTCAGGTGCGGGATTTCTTCCTACACCTGAGTTTCAGTTACTCGTCTAAGGAAGGCGTGTTTATGTCGTTTCCTCTTTGGCCTTGAAAGCCAAAGCGTACATTTTCATTTGTTTGAGCATGGCTACCAGACCGTTGCTTCGGGTGGGCGAAAGATGCTCTTTCAGTCCGATACGGTCGATGAAGTAAAGGTCGGCATCGAGAATCTCTTGCGGCGTATGTCCGCTCAACACCCGCACCAACAAGTCCACAATACCTTTTACAATCAGCGCGTCGCTTTCGGCGCGGAACACGACCCGTCCTTCCCGGTAGTCGGCTTGCAGCCACACCCGGCTTTGGCAACCGTCTATCAGGTTCTGTTCGGTCTTGTACTCTTCGGGGAGCGGTTCCTGCCCACTGCCCATGTCGATGAGCAACTGGTATTTGTCCATCCAGTCATCGAAGCCGCTGAACTCTTCAATGATTTCGTCTTGTACTTCGTTAATTGTTTCCATTTTATTGGTTTTCGTTAAAAATCACTTGGATTACCGTCTGTCCCACAGCTTTCAGTACCTGTCGGTCTATGTGCTCCATATTGTCGTTTACCGTGTGCCACGTGGGGCCGAACCCGGACGGGGCATCAGTAAAGTAAGGGATAATATCGATGCACGGGATACCGGCTATCTCGTTGACCGGTACGTGGTCGTCGGTGATATAACCCCCGTCACGCATCGGGAAGAATTGCCCGTATCCTAATTGGGCAGCCGTGTTCCAAACCAAATCGACGACTTGTGAGGCGTATCTTTGGGAATATCCTTCTTTGGAGAAAGTACTGCCTCGCCCGCCTACCATATCCATCAAGATGCCGAAGCGCGCCTGATAACCGTATACATGCGGGTTGGCCGCCCAATATTGCGAGCCGAGGCACCATGACGAAGCGCCTCCGGTCTGGTCGGACCATTGCGGTACACCGTAGTCTTCCGCATCGAAACAGATAAAGTCTATTCCTATTTCAAGGGGATGGAGTTGGATGAGCCGTGCCATTTCCAACATGACGGCCACATCGCTGGCTGCATCGTTGGCAGCCAATACCGGTTTGTGCCAGTTGGCCGAGTCTGGGTCGTTGTCGGCCCACGGACGGCTGTCCCAATGCCCGCAAACCAGTATGCGTGCTTTTGCATCGGGGTTATAAGATGCGATGATGTTACGGGCTTTCAGGACCGTACCGTCGTATGCCTTCACGTCTGCATATTGGTCGGTGACGGTCGCACCGAAACTTTTGAATTTCTCGGCAATGTACGTACCGCAAAGACGGTGGGCTTCCGTATTCGGTACGCGAGGCCCGAACGCACATTGTGCAGCCGTATAGGCGAAAGCACTGTCTGCATTGAATTCCGGTGCGGCAGCCATAGGAATGCTGTCGGTTGTGCCTGTCCCGTTTCCGGTTTTATGTCCGCAAGCCGTACAGACGGATAGAAAACGCCGAGGACAGTGCTCCATTGCAAGTTTAAAATCGTTCTTTTCATGAATCTGTTTTGCTTATTCTGTTTTCCGGTCAGCAAGCCCTGCTGTCTTGCACGAGTTGCATGACCCTTAGGAAATTTCCTCCCCAGATGCCGGCTATGTCCGTGTCATTGTACCGTTCGGCTAACAGGCGGCGGGTGAAGTTGATGACTTCCGCTGCCGATGCGCATCCCGGTATTCCTCCGTCACCGTCGAAGTCCGTTCCGATGCCTACATGCTCTACGCCCATGATGTTTACCGCATGGTTCAAGTGTTCTATGGCATCGAGGATGGAAGCTTCACCGTCTTCGCGCAAGAAGCCTTTATAGAGAGTGACTTGGGCCACTCCGCCTTTTCGGGCGAGTGCCTTCATCTGTTCGTCGGTCAAGTTGCGCGGTACGTTACACAAGGCACGGCAAGACGAATGGGAGCAGACGATGGGAGTGGAACTAAGTTCCAGCGCATCGTAAAAGCTGCTTTTCCGCCCGTGGGGAGATCCACCATCAATCTAAGCGGTTCATTTCCTGCACGACCTCACGACCGAATGCGCTGAGTCCGCCGTGCTCTCCTTTCCCTCGCGCCGAGTCGCAAATATCGTTGTCGCCGTTGTGACATAAAGTCATGTACACGATACCCCGGTCACGGAAGTGACGCAGGCGGGAGAGGTCTTTCCCGATGGCGTATCCGTTTTCGATGCCCAACATGATGGCTTTCTTGCCGGCATTTTTCAAACGTAGCAAATCGGATGGAGTGTAAGCGAGGTCTACTCCCGTACAATGGGCTGCCGCCATTTCTTCTATTTGTGTCAGTATGCGGTCGGCTTTCGCAGTGGCGGCCTGTAAAGCCTCGTCCGTCCGTTCGCCTTGTGCCAGATAGGCCACCATAATCGTGGCATCCAACCGGCCTTCCGTCATTTTGTGGAGGTCGACGAGGATGTTCGGGTCCCGTTGGTCAAAATGAATGCCTTTGTGGAAAAACATAGGGGTATCGCAATGGCTGTCCAACGTCAGCATCTTCCGGTGAAGGGCTTTGGCTTCGCGGAAAGAACCGGCTTCTTCACATAGCCACCGGAACAAAGGCATCATGCTCTCGTCTTGCCGCAGGATGAAACATTCGGGATGCCATTGTACGCCCAATACCGATTTATATTCCGCCGACTCCACTGCTTCGATAAGACCGTCCGGTGATGTGGCGCAAACCCGCAGGAGAGGACCTGTCTCCTTGACGGCCTGATGGTGGAAAGAATTGACTGCGACCGGTGCCTCGCCAAGCAAGCGGCGTAAAACCAAGCTGTCGGCGGTAGGCTGTATGGTATGCGACGCATACCTTCGATCCAGTTGTTGGTCGTGTCCGAGCAGTTGCCGGTCCGGCTGTTGGCTGTAGATGTCCTGATAAACAGAGCCGCCCAATGCCACGGTGAGCATTTTGTATACCCCGACAGATACCCAACATCGGAATCTGCCGGTCGTAAGCCAGACGGATAAGCAGCAGTTCGGCCAAATCACGTTTGTAGTTGACGCTGTGCAGTTGCGGAATCGGTTCTTCGCCGGTAAACAGAGGGTTCAGGTCGCCTCCGCCCGAAAGCAAAAGGCCGTCTACATGCTCCAGCACATTGGCCAACGCATCCCGGTCCTCAAAAAAGGAGGGATGATGACCGGAGTGGCTCCCGCTTTCAGTACGGATTCAAAATAACCTTCGGCCAGTTCGCACCCCTTTTCTCCGAAATTGCCCGTAATGCCGATTACAGGTTGTTTTTTATATCCCGGGAAGCGGTTGTGGTATTGGCCGTAAGCGGTTTCCCAGTCGAAGTAACCGGAACTCATGAGAGTTATTTTTTATTTAAAACGATAGGAATTTCTTTATTGATGCTCTGTTCCAGTGAAATTAAGGTTTCGGTGGAGATTACTCCCGGAATTTCTTGCAGCTTGTTGTTCAACAGTTCCATCAGATGGGCATTGTCGCAAGCATACAGCTTGATGAGCATAGTGTAAGGTCCGGTGGTGAAATGGCATTCCACGACTTCCGGAATGTGGTTCAGTTCTTCTACTACGCGTTTGTACATCGAACCGCGTTCGAGAATGACACCCACGTAGGTACAGGTGCTGTAACCCAATGTCTTGGGATCTACGTGGTATCCCTGAACCTACTATGACACCGAGGTCGATGAGGCGCTGTACCCTTTGGTGGATGGCCGCGCGTGATACGCCGCATTCCGCAGCCACATCTTTAAATGGAATACGTGCATTTCCCGTAATGATTTCAGGATTTTCTTATCTAAATTGTCTATCTTCTCCATGGGTCTGTTTTTGTATTGATTGAACATTTTGTAAGCAAATATAGCCGTTTTTCTGCAAACTGCATGCGGTTTTAACATAAAAAGACGCCAAAACGTGTTTTTGGCGTCCTTTTATAGAGAATAGTTCACTTATTTTTCAATTTCCAACAGTTCAACCGTAAAAAACCAATGCGGAGAAGTGGTGGGAATTTTGCCGGCTTCGCGTGAGCCGTAACCCAGTTCCTGTGGAATGTAGATTTCCCATTTGGAACCTACCGGCATCTGTGTAAGTGCTTTCCGTCCAACCTTTGATGACTTGGTTGCAGCCAAAAGTGGCCGGTTGCTTACGTTCGTATGAACTGTCAAAAAACCGTACCGTCTACCAAGCGTCCTTCGTAGTTCACTTTTACTTTGGAGGTGGCGGTAGGAACCTCCCCGTTACCTTGGGTCAATACCTTGTATTGCACTCCCGAGGGTAAGGTCCGTACGCTGTCCTTTTCTGCGTTGGCTTTCAGGAAAGTTTCACCGGCACGGCGGTTGTCGCCATACTTGCGTTCCATGTTTGCGTCATGGTAATACTTCATTTGCTTTTGGGCCACTTCCTCTGCTTTTTGCAAGCTCATATCCGTAGGTTGGCCTGCCAGCATCTTGCCGAATCCCTCCAAAAAGAGGTTGCGGTTGAGGGTCTTCACGGAGTCGTTCCCTGCTATCTGTTTGTTCATGCCCGGGATGACTTGTTCCTCTACTTGCTGACGAATCTGCAATCCGGCACTGTATGCCTGCAACTTTTGCGTTCGGCTTCCGAGAGCGAAGCGTTAAAACCTTCGATGAAGTTTGCCATATAGGCGGTGTCCACGTTCATACGGCTGGTGACGTAGTTTTTCAGTCCCTGCGTGTTAGCCATACCCATGGCATAACTGAACGTGTCTACGGAACATGTATCCACCCGGACTGTTTCCGCTTTCTTGGCTTTTTTGTTTTTTCTCTTTGCGCTACCGTCGAAGCAGGCGAGGACAGCCAAGGAAAGGACCGCATATTTTAATCCGTTCATCTTCCGGTCTTATTTTTTGATGCTCAGCAATTCGATTTTGAATTTCAAGGCAGAGAACGGTTTGATTTGGCCGGCTTCTCTTTCAGCGTATGCCTGATCCTGCGGGATATATACCATCCATGTCGAACCGACGGGCATGTGGGTCAAAGCTTCGGTCCAGCCCGGAATTACCTGATTGCAACGGAATGTGGCCGGGCTCTTGCGTTCGTATGAGCTGTCGAACACCGTGTCATTGATAAGCTTGCCTTCGTAGTTTACTTCTACACGGCTGGTGTCTGCCGGAATTTCACCGTTACCTTCTTTGATGACTTCGTAATATACGCCGTTGGCCAGTTTCTTGATGCCGGCCTTCTTGGCGATGTTCGCCATGAACTCTTCTCCGGCTTTTTGTTGTCGCCGTAAGTCTTTTCAAGGCTCTTGGCTTTCACTTCCTTCATTTTGGCCTGGGCCAGTTCCTGAGCCTGTTCGAGGGTCATTTGGCCGCCTTTTTCCATCACACCGGCAATGAAGCCTGCCAGGAAATTCTGCAAACTGATGGTCTGGGTAGAGTCGTTGCCGAACACTTCGTAGTTGATACCCTTGATCATTTGCTGGCTCACTTGCTGACCGATTTGGATACCGGCATAGTAGGCCGTTTTCTTCTTGTCGTCGCCTGCGTTGGCTCCTTCGTTCAGACCTTTTTACGAATTCAGCCAGATAAGTGGTGTCCACGCCGAGGCGGTTTACAGATAAGGCTTCAGTCCGGGTCTGCGCCATACCGATGGAATAACTCAAAGAGTCTACGTCCGTTTTCATGTCTGCCTTCGGAGCCGAAGAAGAACAAGAAATAAGTGCTGCCAAACCGGCAGCCGCGATAATAACCTGTTTTTTTCATTGTTGTTACTATGAATTAAATAAAATTTTAAAGTACTTTAATGAGTTCCACATCGAAAATTAATGTGCTGTAAGGCGGGATGGAATTTCCTGCGCCGCCTGCACCGTAGCCCAGTAAGTAAGGGATAAAGAAACGGTATTTTGCACCTTCTTTCATCAGTTGGAGTCCTTTCGGTCCATCCGGCGATTACTCCGTTGAGCGGAAAATCGGCCGGTTCGCCGCGTTGCAGGCTGCTGTCAAAAAGCGTTCCGTCGATGAGCATCCCTTCATAATGGCAACGCACCTTGTCTGTCGCTTTCGGGCTTTTGCCGTCGCCTTCTTCCAATATCATGTATTGCAGTCCGGAGGCAGTCGTGACCACGCCCTCTTTCTGCGCGTTTTCCTTGAGGAATTTCTCGCCGTCTGCTTTCGCTTGTTTGCCTTTGGCTTCCTTTTCCTTGTTCATGGCTGCTTCTTTTTCCTGAAAATATTGGGTCACGATACTTTGTGCCTCGTGGTGCGATACGGCCAGTTCTTTGTTTTCGAGTACGTCTTTGATGGCTTGTGCAAAATCATCGATGCAAAGGTCTTGTGCTCCCATACTTTTTGAGTTGTTGCCCGATACCCAAGCCCAATGCGTAACTTACTTTATCCATTTGCGGTGCTTTTATTAAAATGTTCTTACTAAAGCCGCAAAGTTAATTGAATTATTTGACCTTTAGGGTGATTTGCTTGTATTTTTCCTATTTTTGTAGGTAAAAAACTAAAATAGATGAAAAAGTTGTTGTTTTGACAGGTGCCGGCATGTCGGCCGAAAGCGGTTTGAGTACGTTCCGGGATTCAGGCGGGCTGTGGGACCGCTATCCGGTGGAGGATGTGGCCACCCCGAAGGATATGCCCGCAATCCGGAGTTGGTCACCCGTTTTTATAATGAACGCCGCCGTCAGTTGCAGGAGGTAGAGCCATGCCGGGGACATGTGTTGCTGGCGGCCATGGAGCAAGATTACGATGTGACGGTCATCACGCAGAACGTAGACAACCTGCATGAGCGTGCCGGCAGTACGAAAGTGATTCACTTGCACGGCGAGCTGACGAAAGTCACGTCGAGTCTGGAACCGGACAACCCTAAAGTACATCCGTGAGCTTCGCCCTGAAGAGTGGGAAGTGAAAATAGGCGACCGTGCGGCAGACGGCAGCCAGTTGCGGCCTTTTATCGTTTGGTTCGGCGAGGCGGTACCGATGATAGGGACAGCCATCGACGTCACCTCGACGGCCGATATTTTTTGTAGTTATCGGCACTTCCCTGAATGTTTACCCGGCGGCAGGGCTGCTGAATTATGTCCCGTCCCATGCTCCCATTTATGTGATAGACCCCAAGCCCGTGGCAGAGAATCCATGGTGGGGGACGTGTGCATCATTTGATGAAAAGGAGCTTCCGAAGGGGTGGAAGAGCTTATGGCTTGTTTGGAGAAATAGTTGCCGTGCCTCTCTTGTTTCGCCCGTCTTGCCTCCGTTTTTGTGAAAGAGGGAGAAGGGGTAGAGGTACGTCTTTCCTCCTCCAGGGATTTTGGGAAAACATGCTTCATCTTTCAGGACTCACCGTAATGTCCTTGTATTTAATGAGTTATGAACTGAAGGATGATTCAGTCATCTTTCAGCCCTGTTTCAGTTGCGCCTTGTAGAGAACTGGAAATTGTTTGGCACACGGGCCACTTTTTCTCAGCCAAACGAAAAATCAATCTCAGCCGAATGATTTTTCGTTTGGCTGAGATTGATTCACCTCTCTACATGATAGGTGGCTGAAAGATGGCCGAATCATCCTTCAGGGTATTAATGCGTTTTGTGCCAGAGCTTTATGTGTCATCCTGAAGGATGAAGCATGTTTTGGAAAAACTATAGGAGGGGAAAAGAATGCCCTTTATGGCTTTTTTTATTAAAGAAATTTAATTTTGTAATTTCCCAACAGGTAGTTTTGTGCCTTCATACGTATATACATATAAAATAGTTAAGCGGATGAAAGGTATAGTTTACTTTATGTTTTTATGTATGTGCTGTGCTTGCCGTTACGGGGACACAGCCGTGGAAGAAGCTTTAATGTTGGCCGGAAAGAACAGAGGGGAATTGGAGGCGGTGCTAGAATATTATCGTGAGGATTCGTTGAAACGAAAGCCGCAGAATTTCTCATTGGAAACATGCCCGGCCATTATTCGTTTGCCGACACGGTTTCGGTAAACCGTTATTATGATGCCGTAGATGCGGTATTGGATTCCTTGTCGGGCCGCCCGATGGAGGAGGTGAAAGGCACCCTTGAGCGTTTGCCGTTCCGCATGGACGGCATTGATTATGGCAAAGTGGAGGATGTGGAAACCGTTACGGCGGATTACCTGATACGGCACATAGACACCGCTTTTGTACGATGGAAACATGGGGCATGGGCAAGGCATTTGGATTTTGACGAGTTTTGTGAATATCTCTTGCCTTATAAGATGGAAGAGTTCCAATATTTGGATGGTTGGAGGATTATTTGTGGGAGGACTACCGGGGAGAGTTGGATGGGTTGAAGTACAGCGACTTGTATTGGAGACTCGGCTTTGCAGGCATCCCTTATCGCCAACAACAGTTTAAAAGACGGTTGCATCCTCATTTTATAGAATCTGCCATTGTTCCGGTGTACCGTCTCAGGACACGGATGAGGCTGCCTTGCGGGTGTGCGATGATTATTCCAATATCACCGTTTCCGTGATGCGCAGCTTGGGGATTCCGGTGGCATGCGATTTCACACCCACTGGCCGGTCCGTGCTTCCGGGCATACGTGGAACGTGGTCAAAGGAACAATGGGAATAACCTGACTTTCGGGGAGCTGATACGAATCCCGACCAACCCCATAATTTCGATGAAAAGAAATCAAGATTTTCCGGCACACTTATGCGGCAAACCCGGAGTTGAAACGACTGCATGAAGAAGCCAGTATGTTCCAGAAACTTTCAACTGCCATTCATGAAAGACGTGACCCGGGAATACATGGATTGCAAAAGATGTGGAGGTGGTTTGCCATGTTGGAACGGGCTATGCCTATTTGGCCGTGTGTTCGACAAAGGAAACCTGGGCACCGGTGGACTTTGCCCGGATGGAAGATGGGAAGGCGGTTTTTCAGGATGTGGGGCTGAACATTGTTCTATCTGCCCGTCATCTTTAATTCCAAAGGGGAACAAGAAGCCATCGGCCATCCTTTCCTATTGGAGTATGACGGTCATAAAAAGGAATTCATAGCGGATACACTGACAACGGAAAAACTTGTGTTACGCCGGAAATATCCGGCTTTTCCTTACGTGCTGCCATACGCAGGCCGTCTTGTCGGGGCTGAAATACAAGCTTCTGACAGTCCTGGTTTCGAGGTGGCAGATACGTTGTTCCGTATTACGAACGGTTCGGCTTTGGGGCATGAAATCTGGATTGCCGATACGGTAAGGGCTTACCGGTATTGGCGTTATATCCAACCTTGGCACGGCACATTGTAACATTGCTGAGGTCGCTTTTTATGAACGGGGTAGTCATGAGGAAAATCCGAGGGGCTATAATAGGAACGGATGGTTCTTGGGGCAACAATCCGGAAAGGACGAAAGAAAAGGCTTTCGACGGTGACCTGCTGACTTATTTTGACGCACCCATACACTCCGGTGGTTGGGTAGGGATGGATTTCGGGAAACCCGTATCGTTGAAAAGGTGCTTTGCACGCCGCGTGAGACGGTAATACCATAGAAGTCGGTGACCGTTATGAATTGTTTTATTGGTCCAAGGGACATTGGGTTTCTTTAGGAGAACAAGTGGCTACTACGGTTAGTCTCGTATATGAAGACGTGCCTGTGGGCACGCTATACTGGCTGCGGAATCGGACGAAAGGAAAAGACGAACGAATCTTCACTTACGAGGAAGGACGGCAAGTATGGTGGTAAGATTCGGAATACGGAATAAGAATGTAATCTCAATGGAAAGAAAAGTACTATTGGCCTTCCGGGGCATTGTAGACTCCTTGTTTAAAGGGAAGGATGTTTTTTGTAATGGGTGGGTATCTGTTAGAAAAGGAACATCTTATGTTTTTGGAACGTGTACATCGGGTTTATCCCCATTTGACCCGGGATGACACGCTTATCATGTTACTTGTGCGGATGCGTTTCAGGAATACGGAGATTGCCCGGATGCTGCACGTGAAACCGGCATCTTTTAGGCTGCGGAGGTGGAGGCTGAAGAAGAAACTGGGAGATTCCGGCATGGATTTAAGGTGTATGATAATGAAGTTGTAGGCACTTGACGTGTTAAGGACTGTAAAAACGTATACAAATTAAGGCTCGTTCAATTTGTATACGCTTTTTATTTGTTGATGTCTTTTATTGCTTATTTTGGAATATGTTAAATTTTAATATTATTAAGCCATGAAAAAAATAATAGAAATAGTTTTTGTTTTCTTTGTAAGTTTGACATTTACAAATTGTGAGTCAAGTGATTGTGTTGAAATTCTTCAGGCTGAATCTACTTGTTCAAACTTGCCTTATTTGGAATTTGTTGTACCAATGAGCAAAGAGGATAATTTCAGGAATGCGGAGATAATGAAAGAAGCCAATAATAGAGTCAGGCCGTACCTTAAAAAATTGAGGATGGGCATATTGAACTTATGCTTAAATCTGGAAAAGAAATCAATGTTTCAGATGAAATCTTCCAAATTTTTGTAGAAGGAACGAAACGTAATAACACTTTATTAAAAGAAGGCAAAATATATGTTCGTAATGGACGTTTGTATTTTTATACCTCTTCTCGTAGAAGTTTCCCACGTTTTAAAAAAAACTTATGCCGGAAGCAGACGATGACAATTATCATACAGAAAGAGAGGAATTGCCAAGTGGAGGGTGGACTGAGACTGTTGTGTGTGGAAATGAGAATGCAGCTTTAGCATATTATGAAGATTATAGAGAAGCGAAGGAACCTTTGGGGGTTTTACTTTATTATGCGTCAAAAGGTGTTAATAAAGTGATTGGTGGGCCTCTTGCCACTGCTTTTGAGTATGCTTGTGACTTAGTCAATTGGAAAACTGATAAACAAGAAGAGGCGATATATAATGCGGCCAGAAGCGGGGGGGCTTAAGGCTGTGACTACTTATGACCCTCTACCACAGTTTCCTGGTGGCACTACACAGATGGTTACAGAAATTTATGATAGTAAAGGGAATTTGTTAGGCCTTTTTAACGTTAAAATATGGAATGGAAGAAGAGCAGCCAAAACATATATTTGCAGCTTTTTTGTTTTGCGATGTTTGTTATTGACCTGATAGCCGGCATCAATTACTTATATGAAAGGAATAGTAATGCATTCTTCAATGTTGGCATGTCTTTCGTCTGGTTGTTTGCGGCTTTGAAAGGCCGGAATATTTGGGTGGATCGGTTGGGGTGGATTATATGGGGAATTTTTCTTTTACTCCAGATATGGTGGATGGTCGATAAAGATTTTTGGAAAGCTATTTATTTTCGTTGGTAGCTTCTTCTAAAGATAGTAGAATAAAAAAGGCTAAAAAGCATACAATATGAAGCACATACAGTTTTCATGAAAGACAAATGGTTGTTTTTGTTCTTTTGATTTGGTTCGGAGGAATGTTTTGGATAGTTTCGGAACGGTTTGTAGATGCTGAAACTGATCCGAAAGCCTACTTCGCCTTATTCGGGGCTGTTATCTTTTGTACGTTTTGGGTACTAAAAACATTCCGGTGGGATATGTCGAGTAAGTTTTGTTTCACTGATTTTGCTGCCGCTATTATGCTGTGTGCAGTTTCGCAAAAGCCTTTTATGCTATCTTGCAAAAAACGGAGTTTGTACCTCATTCGGGGCATTTCCGTTTGCGGCAGTTTTGATAACCCCGCAGGGGTAGCCTCAGCCTTGGCTTTCAGTTTGCCTTTCTGCTTAGGTCTGGTTGGCCATCGGTATTCCTATGTCAGGAAAATTGCATGGGCAAGCATAGCCATCATAGCTATGGGGTTATTGTCTCCGAATCACGTTCGGGCATATTGGCTGTTTGCATGGTGATGTTCGTATTTTCGTAATGAGACGAAAGTGCGTACGTAAGTTATGGATGATATTTTCGGTCGTGGGATTGGTTGCCGCAGTCGTCTTTCTATACCATTATAAGCAAGATTCGGCAGATGGCAGGTTGCTGATTTGGAGATGTACTTGGTCTGTCATTCGTGAAAGTCCATGGATAGGGCATGGCATCGGAGGATTCCAAGCCCGGTATATGGATGCGCAAGCCGATTATTTCAAAGCTCATCCCGGAAGTCCTTACGTTATGTTGGCAGACAACACTCAAGCCCCTTTCAATGAATATCTGGGACTCCTTACGGAATTTGGCTTCGTAGGTGGCATCGTCCTGCTTGTTGGCGTAGTCTTATTGTTTGCAAGCGTGGCGGAAACATCCTTACGGGAGTTCCCGTGTGGCCATGCTTTGCCTGTTGTCTATAGCTGTTTTTTCCTTGTTTTCTTATCCGTTTCGTTATGTCCATACTTGGATGTTATGTGGAATTTCCATCGTGGTATTGCTTTTTAACGCCTATCCTCCTGCACTGTTTGTATGCCGCGTTATATCCTTGGCGGCTACGCTTTGTCTTGTAGGGGCTGCCTGCCTTTCCATACATCGGATGCGGACCGAAATGCGTTGGTGCGAAGTGGCTACTTGTTCCCTTGGTGGAATGACGGATGAAATGTTGTCCGCCTATAACAAATTGTATGGCGAACTGGGTAGAAACCCATATTTCCTCTATAATTACGCTGCTGAACTTAACGTGTCTGGACACTATGGTGAAAGCCTGCGTATTGGGCAAGAATGCGATACACTGATGGCTGATTACTTTGTTCAACTCCTAATGGCAGACAACTGTAAACAGTTAAAGCGATATGAACAAGCGAAACGTTATTTGGAGCAAGCTTCTTACATGTGCCCTAATCGTTTCGTTCCGCTTTATGAGTTATATAAAATTTATGAACTTCAGAACGATACAGTAGCCATGTGTCGCATGGCTGAAGTCATACTTCGGAAACCTATAAAAGTGGAATCCTCGGAAGTACATCGCATTGTTGCTGAAATGAAACGGTATAAACAGGGTATGAAAAGTGCGTTTTAAATGAATAGTTAGTAATTTAATGAAACATAAATATAAGAACGGTATAGTGGAAGCCTTTTTCTTGGACATGGGGAATAAGCATGTTGGCTTTAGGGCTTTATTTTTTGGCTGACAGGAACTGTTGGGCTATCGTTTGCCTTTCTGTGGGGGCGCCGATGTTCAGAACCAAGTTGCAGTGGGCGAGGATAGGGTATTGTATCATCATGATGGGGCTGCTCATATTTTGTGTGTATGTGTCTTGCTCCGGAGGTTTTTGGACTGCTGATGAGGACTGAGTGTAGATGACAGTTGTTTGATGTATTGTCGAATATAAATTTTAAATAAATGAAGGGTATTTTATGTAGGGTAAGCTGTGTGGTATTTTGATGTGGAATATGCCGATGACAGCACAAGTGGCAACCAGTGTACGACCGGAAACGTGGAAAGAACAGTTGGAGTACGCTCTGAAGCATCACGGGAAGAGGCTGTGAAAAACGTGATGGAAACGAAACGGGGTTCTATCTGAAAGGATATGCTTACCGTGGAACGATTGATTCAGAAAGAGAACTGGAGGAGGTGAAGTCACACTTGTTTTCGGACGTGGCCAACACAGTGTGCTATTATGACAAAACTCATGATGCCTACGACGTGGTGAGCGTGGGGCTGATGAGATGCTTGTCGGGCGTGATGGAGCGGCCCGTTATGATTGATGCCATTCGCAGCGATTGTGAAAAGGCGATGCATGCGGGCATGGAAACCATTGAACTGGAATGGTGCAGGAATGGCAATACCTACCGTTCGTGGGCTGTAGCGGGAAAAAAGGGGGACGTATTGTTTTTGAGAATATAGGTTGCCTTATTGCAGACATGGAAAGTATGGTACAATGCGACAGGGACGGCGCGGAATCGGAAAGAGAAAAGTATTCGAGAAGTCCTGCACGTTGAGTAACTTGTTGGGGATGGAACTTTATTCTTATCGCATGTATTGCCGCTCTTCCTTTGGCGAAGACGGAATTTTGAAGTCAGTCCAAATGCGTGCCAAGCAGTCTTCTGCTTTCGGGTGGCATTGTTCGGCTGATATTTATACGGAGGACGGGACAATAGACCAGGACGCTTATCATCTTTGTCACTGGAGGAATGAGGTCACTCCTCCTTGGGACAGCACCGTGGGTGAAAGCGGAACATTTACACACAAGAAAGAATAATGGAACAAAGAAGAGGGCGAAGTTACATTCGGGTATGTGTGTTAAAAAACAAAAGCAAACAGGCGTTTCCGCTGTTTTCTACCTAAAAAGTAGTATACTTGCACAAGTTATTGATATAAAAATGAATTTAAACCAATTAAAAACGATGAAAAAGTATATTTGTACGGTATGCCAGTGGGTTTACGACCCCGAGGTCGGAGACCCTGAATCAGGTATTGAGCCGGGTACGGCTTTTGAAGATATTCCCGAAGACTGGGTTTGCCCGGTTTGTGGTGTGGGCAAGGATGATTTCGAGCCTTACGAGGAATAAGATTTAAAAAGGACAAAAGCGAAATTGCTTCCGGCCTGAATTCAGGCCGGAAGCAATTTTGTTTTAAGACCCTTCCATTGTTCCAAAACGTTTTTAATGGTTTCGTCCATATTGAAACTCGGACGTACAGTTTGTTCTATAGTGTATGTTAATGCTTTTTTGTTATATGGACTTTATTTGCTATTCTCTTTTTATTATGGTATTTTTGTGGCACATTATAAAAATACGTATGACGAAGAGTGATAAGAAAATTTTGGAAGGGGGCGTTTCGTCTTTTCTTAAATGCCGATTATGAAGGTGCCTCTACGTCCGATTTAGAAGCGGAGATAGGGCTGACCAGGGGAGCCATATATTATTCTTATAAGTCTAAGGAAGAACTTTTTAAAGCTGTCATAGATCGCTTTGTCTTGGACAAGCAGAATGTATTGCAGAAGACCGGTTTTAAGGAGGAGGCTGCCAAGTGGATTTCCTTGAAAGAATATCTTGAGGTATATATAAACGGGGGCGAAGAATACGATTGAATCGATGAGGCCTTTGTTTGGGAAGGGAACAATGGCTTTGGAGGTTACTTCAGTCTTTTATATCAGGCACATAAAAACTATGAAGGATTTTGACGGTAAAATTTACAACCTGTTTTTTCATGAGTATTCTTTTATAAAGGCTGTGGTGGAAAATGCCATTAAAACAAAAGAAATAAGAGATTTAGATGCCGCGGAAGTGGCGCATCATTTGAGGTATATTTTTATTGGTTGTGCTTTTGAAGAGTCTTTTAATAATGGGCTTACGGTAGAAGAGGTACAGAAGCACTTAATGTTTTATTATAATATTATAAAGCGATGAATAAAGTTTATATAAATTGTTTAAGTTCGTTTTTGCCGAATGAGTCTGTAGACAACGAACATATAGAAGATTTCTTGGGTTACATCGAAGGAAAGAAATCACGTATTAAGTCTATTGTATTAAAGCGTAATGGCATTAAGCATCGTTATTATGCACTGAATGAGGAAGGAGCGGTGACCCATCGGAATTCCGGAATGGTGGTAGAGGCTATCAAAAAATTATCTTCACTCGGGGGATGTATAGAGGATATCGATACTTTGTGTTGTGCGACAACGACACCGGATCAGTTGGTACCGTCGCATGCTTCTATGGTTCATGGGCAATTGAAATGTCATCCGGTAGAAATTTTCTCTTTTTCCGGTGTTTGTCTGACTTCTTTGCAGGCTCTAAAGACTTTGTTCAACGCTATTCGGTTGAATGAAAGTCATAAAGGTATTTGTACGGCATCTGAGTTGATTTTCTCCTACATTCAGGGCTGTTAATTATGAGGTGCCCGGAAGCCGTATGCGATGAGTTGTCCAATACTCAATATATGGAGTTTGAACGTGATTTCTTGAGGTTTATGTTGAGCGACGGTGCGGCAGCCTTGCTTTTGTCGGATCGGCCGAATGAAGCTGGTCTTTCTTTGAAAATAGAATGGGTGAAGACAAAATCTTATGCCAATGAGACTTCTACGTATGCGTATGGGAGGTGAGTTGCTTCCGAATGGAGAATTGAAAGGTTGGAAAGAGTTCGGCGACCGTTTAAATATCGGTAATTTCCTTCTCTGCCAGGATTTCAAGATTTTAATGAACGGAATGAAGTATTGGGTGGATTTTATAGAAGAGTGTATACAGGAATATGCTATGGATGTACATGAGATAAAAACGGTTATTCCTCACATCTCTTCGGCTTTTATAGGAGATGAACTGAAAAAGGAAATGCAAAAGCCGTAATGTAGAATTATGGGATAACTGGTTTACGAATCTCTGAAGTCGGTAATATCGGGTCTGCATCTATCTTTGTTGCTTTGGATGAATACATGGCTACACGTGCACAAAAAAAGGTGAGAAAATATTGCTGTTGGTTCCGGAGAGTGCGAGGTTTAGCTATGGCGCAGCATTGCTGACTGTTGTCTGATATTATCAATGTATAAAGTTGATAAGTGGGGATAAAAGGATTAAAGCCATGAGCTTTTAGGATTCTTTGGCTTCCAACCGTGCTTCCGTTACATTGAGGATACAGTCGGAGAGTTGTTCGCATTCGTTGATGACATCCATATACATTGCCCCGGTCTGATAATTATACACACCGTTGTTTACGTCTGTAAAATTCAGATTACGTAGTTGATTGCGGAATTTATTGATTTCCCTTTCTATATAGTAGGCTGTAGAAGCCTCTCTTGGGGCTTTTCGGATGGATAAGATGGTTCGCATTTGTTCCAGTGCTTGTTCTGTCAGTTGAAACATTTGGTGAATGTGTTCCAACTGTTTTTCCGTGAGTTGTTGGGTGCTTCGATAGTTCCTCCGGGCAGTATGAGCGATATGATGGCAACTGTCTCCGATGCTTTCTATTTCAGCTACTTCGCGTAGCATGCCACAGATTGCACGTTTAAGGTCGGCTGATGGCTCTTCGGTACTGACTTTGTTCAGGTAGTTGGCTATGTCTACTTCCATTTCATCGCAAATATCTTCATAGTGCTCCACTAAGGTGAAAATATTTTTAAATTCTGTTTCATTGGATACGGAGAATAGGAAACGGGTTTGTGTGAACATTTTTGTGACGGTGTCGGCATAGTTGATGATTTCCTTACGGGCTTCCATGACGGACTGTTCCGGAGTGTCGAGTATCCCTTTGGTAATGAAACGCAACTGGCTTTCCTCTTCGTCGTTGTGCCGTGGTTTGGCCACCCAGCGGTAGCCAGTTGTTCGAGAGGGTTGACCAAACCGATAAACAAGGCGGCGTTGCAAAGATTGAAACCGGTATGAAAGGCTGCCAAAACGTAAGCCAGATTTTTATCGGCCGTCATGAGTTTTTGCGTCGGGTCGAAATGGATAAAGTCACATAGCAAATTGACGAAATAAGGAAAGGCCAAAAACATCCAGGTTACGCCACTCAGATTGAAAACCAGTTGTCCGAGAGCCGTACGGCGGGCAGGCGTTCCGGCAGAAGATGCCGCACGGCAAGTGACGATGGCGCGGCCGATATTCTCACCCAGCACAAAAGCCACGCCGGAATAGATGGACCATACGCCGGTGGAACACAGGGCCATTGAAGTGGCCATGAGAACGGCCGAGGACTGTACGCCGAAAGTGACGGCGGCACCAATGAATAACAATCTGGCGTATGAACCGTAATTCTCATGGGAGACGGTAAGTAGCGGGCTATACCGTCAGGACCGGTCAGCGTCATGTCGTCGGCCATGTGGCAGAGCAGGCCAAGGCTCAGCAGGATGAAGCATAGGCCGAAGATCGAATTCCCAACGCATTCCATTTGCGGTAGTAGGTCATTATAAACGCCACTAATATCAAGGGGTAAATGTAGTTACTGATGCTGAAATTGAATTCGGCGGCCATAATCCAGGCGATGAATGTATTGCCTACTGATGCTCCCCATGAGGATAGGCAGGGCTTGGACGAGTGTGAGCATACCGGCATGTACGAAACTGACGGTCATCAGGGAAGCTGCGGTGGAAGACTGTATCATGGCTGTGACCAATGCCCCGGTGAGTAATGACGTGAAGCGGTTGGTGGTCAGTGAATCGAGAATATGTCTGAGCCGGTCTCCGGCCAGTTGCTGCAGACTCTCTCCCATGAGTCTTGTACCATACATCAGTAGGCCAAGGCAACCTAAAAGCTTTAAAAATGCTAAAACCACCATAAACAGTCGAAATATAAGTGAACGATAGTATGTTTTCTCCGTCCCATTGCCTATTTTTAAGGTGTTTATTCAAATCCTCGAAAAGCTTTATGGTACAAGAAATCAAAATACGTTGCAAAAATAATAAAAACTCTTCAACTCCCTATCGGAAGTACACTTTGGGATGCTTATCATGCGTTAAATCTGCAAATGCCTTACGGACCGGTCAGTGCGAAGGTCAATAATAAGGTGGAAGGACTTCATTATCGTTTTATAATGATAAAGATGTGGAGTTCCTTGATGTCACTTCATCTTCAGGGATGCGTACTTATACCCGCTCGCTTTTTTCGTGTTGGTAAAAGCTGTGAAAGATTTATTTCCCGGTGTGTTGCATTGAGACGCCGGTATCGAGAGGGTACTATTGCGACTTGCGTATAGGGCGGCCGATAGAAGAGGATGACGTGACTGCCATTTGGCGTCGGATGCGTGAAATTGTAGATGCCGATATACCTTTTCACCGTATACAAAGTCCTACGGAGGATGCGATAGAAATGTTCCGCCGTCAGGGAATGACGAGTAAGGTGAGGTTGTTGGAGAGTTACGGTGCTATCTATACACATTATTACCAGTTGGATCAGACGGTGGATTATTTTTACGGTTCACTGCTGACGTCGACGGGAGGGTTGAAGGTGTTTGACGTAATGAAATATTATGATGGCCTGTTGTTGCGTATTCCGTCCAGGAAGAATCCTGAAAAACTGGAGGAGATGGTACATCAGGAGAAGATGCTTGAAATCTTTCGGGAACATCATCGTTGGCAGGAAATCGTTGGACTGGGTACTGTGGGCGATTTTAACAAAGCCTGCATCAAGAGGGCGGACTACGGAATTGATCAACGTAGCCGAGGCATTACAGGAAAAAGAAGATCGTACGTATTGCCGATGAAATACAGTCAAGGCGGAATCTGAAACTGATATTGATAGCCGGTCCGTCGTCGAGTGGGAAGACGACATTCAGCAAACGCTTGTCCATTCAGTTGATGGCTAACGGGATAAAAACCTTATCCCATATCGTTGGATGATTACTTCTGATCGGGAACATACCCACGGGACGAGCATGGAGAATATGATTTCGAGTCGCTCTAGTGCTTTGATCTTCCGTTTTTCAACAGTCAACTGCAGGCTTTGTTGGCAGGCGAGTGGAAGTAGAACTACCCCATTTTAATTTTCAGACAGGGGTACGTGAGAAGAGGGAAGAAACTTCGTTGGAAGACCACATGATTCTGATTCTGGAGGGTATTCACGGTTTGAATCCTGAGCT
>VOFE01001663.1_pt1 | contig 41724 bp, 48 predicted proteins | sample 5384071 | NCBI WGS metagenome assembly VOFE01 (sample SAMN12384724, study PRJNA508395) | human gut metagenome | isolation source: healthy gut D | host: Homo sapiens
GTGAAAAGGGGTAAGTAATATGGCACGTCTTTTCGGTACTGATGGGGTTCGCGGCGTTGCGAACAAGGAGCTTACGTGCCAGATGGCCTTCCAGCTGGGTCAGGCTGCCGTGGCTTTCAAGGGCCGCACCATCCTGATCGGCAAGGATACGCGTCTGTCGGGCGATATGTTGGAGTCGGCCGTTGCCGCCGGCATCATGTCCATGGGCGGCACGGCGCTGCTGGCGGGCATCATCCCCACGCCGGCGATCGCTCTGCTCACCCGCGAACTGCATTGCGATGGCGGCATCGTCATCTCCGCCTCGCACAATCCGCCGGAGTACAACGGCATCAAGATCTTCGACGGCCAGGGCTTCCAAGCTGCCCGACTCCGTCGAGGATGAGATCGAGGCCTTCATGGCGCGCGGCGGCGCCGCAGCCGACGAGCTGCCCAATGGCGACGAGGTCGGCGTGGCTGTACCTGTCGAGGATGCCTGCGAGCCTGTACATTCAGCATGCGGTGCAAAGCGTGGAGAAACAGGGCATCGACTTCAAGGGCCTGAAGGTTGCGCTTGATACGGGTCACGGCGCATCCTGCATGACCAGCGCTGAGGCGCTGCGCCGTCTGGGTGCCGACGTCACCGTCATCAACGATGATTACTGCGGCACGGACATCAACGTCCAGTGCGGCTCCACGCATTTGGAGCCCCTGCGTGCCCTGGTCGCCGAGTGCGGCGCCGACGTCGGCATCGCGCATGATGGCGATGCCGATCGCGTCATGCTCATGGCGCCCGATGGCACCGAGATCGACGGCGATATGGTGGAGGCCGTGTGCGCCATCGACCTGAAGCAGCGCGGCCTGCTGGCCGGCGACGCTGCCGTGTCCACCGTCATGGCAAACCTTGGCCTGACGCACGCGCTGCGCGATGCGGGCATCAACCTCATCCAAACGAAGGTTGGCGACCGCTACGTGCTCGAGGCCATGCGCGAGGGCGGTTACGTCATCGGCGGCGAAAGCAGTCCGGCCATACCATCTTCCTGGAGCACAACTCCACGGGCGACGGCCTGGTCACGGCGCTGCAGTTCCTGGCCGCTTGCAAGCGCGCCGGCAAGTCCGCCGGCGAAGCGGCGAAAGCCATGACCCGCTTCCCGCAAACGCTCATCATCAATGCGCGTGAAGGATAAGCACGCGGCTGATGGCAATCAGGCTATCGCCGATGCCGTGGCAGCTGCCGAAGCGGCGCTGGGCGAGGACGGTCGCGTCCTGCTGCGCCCGAGCGGCACCGAGCCGGTCGTGCGCGTGATGGTGGAGGCCATGGACGAGCAGGCTGCCGAGCAGCACGCGAAGGCCATCGCCGAAGTCGTCGAGCGCGAGATCTAAGCGAGTGCGACGAGCAATGGGGATGCATTGAAAGCGATTTCGATGCATCCCCTTCCTTATGCTCAAGATTTCCCAAGACGGTACAGTTCTGTGCGAAGGTAAGCGCAAAAGAAGCCGGTTACCGATGTAAACCGGCAACCGGCTTCTTGGCTTTTGGGAATCGATAAGGGGTATGGTTGCGCGAAAGCAAAACGCGACGCCGTTTGCCAGATGCCGTTGAGGGCGGTTCTATTCGATCGGCTTCAACGGCTCGGTGGTGCTTTCGGACAGGTTTGCGGCCTCGTTTTCGTTTGGCGCGTGGGCGGGCTGCTTGAAGTCGGGGCCTTTGTGCTTTCCCGTGTCCTTGGCTTTGTCGGCTGCATAAGCGGGATGCCAATCCTCGATTGCCTGGTCGACCGACCATGCTGCGGTGTCGGTTTGGCTGGCGGGTTCATTGCCCGATGCGTGCGCGCCTGTTGCGGCGTGGGCGGCGTTCTCACCTTCGACCTTGCGGCGCCAGTACAGCCAGAAGCCCAGTGCGCCTGCGCCTGCTGCGACAATGGCGGCCAGCAGCCCCGCTACCACGGGGTTCGTCTGTCGTTTGGGAAGGCCGGCCTCGGGCACGGTGATGCCGAAATCATCTAAGCCGGTTTTGAACGATGCCTGCGAGGCGGTGGGCTTGAGCACGGAGTCAAGCGTTGCGGCCTCTGCCTTTGCCTGGCCGCTGGGGACATCGAACTGGGTCAAATCATACGTGTCGATATAAGCCTTCAGCGTGCGCGAGTACGTGGTGCTGGTGGCGTAGTGCCCCTGCAGGTAGTCGCACGCATCCTCGTAGGTGCTCGTGTTCGACTTCTTTACCGGGGCGTACAGCGAATCGCCGGTGAGCAGGCCGACGTAGTCCTTGAGCGATTCCGTTAGGCTGGGGTAGCGGCGGAACTCGGCAACGATGGTTTCCAGGTTGCCCTTGCCGTCGTCCTCCTGCGTTTTCATGCGCACGCTTTTGCCCTCGTAGCTGCCTTTGATGCCGAACAGGTTGTTATATGGCTCGCACGAAAGCCCTGATGAGCCGGATGCCGACTCCACTACGGCCTGCGCGATCATGACGGAGGCGTACAGGTCGTTTTCCTGGCACAGTTCGCGAGCTTCCTCGCCGATTTGGCTGATGAACTGCTCGGTGGTCGATTGCGCGAAACGTAGACCAGCTCGTCCTCGTCAAGGGTGGCGCTTTCCTGCACCATGTCCTCGGGGCGTCTTCGACGTCCTCGGCGGGCTTCTCCGCAGCGGCGCCTTTGCCGGCGCTTTCGGACGGAGTGCTTGACCCGGCGGGCGCGGTCGGGGTTTCAGCGGGTTGCTCGGGGGTGGTGGGCTCGGGCTTGGTTTCGGGTTTTACCTCGGGTTCCGTGGCGGCATTCGAGTCGGCGATGGCCTTCTGCGTCTGCTTGACTAGTTTCGCCAGGTCGGCGTCTATGTTTGCAAGCGCGTCGACGTCGATGGTGAGGAAATCCGCTGCAGCTACGGTTTCGCCGGAAAGATACGCCTTCAGCGGCTTCAGGCCGACGAGCTTGGCGGCTTCGGCCTTGTCGAGGATGGCTTTGTTCTCCGCGTCGGTTGCGGTCCAGTCGCCGGTGTTGGCGACGCTTTCGATGGGCGTTGCCTGCGCCGCGTACGCAACGCCTGCCGAGTTGGCGCCCGGAGTATGCGCGGGGCCCGCCAAGGCGGGGGCCGTTGCCATGGATGTTGCCAGCACCGCGGCAAACGCGGCGTTCGTGAAAATGGTGCCCTGCTTCATTACGCTATCGTACCGTTTCTCCTTGTTCGACCTAGTAAGCCTAGTATAACTTATAGTCCCTCCCTTTAGCGTTCCCCACAATAATCATCACGTCGGCTGTTTGCAATGTCAGGGCGCCAACCGTTTGCAAATCGTCGCGATTCCTTCATGTTTTCCGCCGCTGAACAGGGCAAAACCCGCGAAATCGTTGCTTAGCACGCTCAGGCGCGGGTTACATGAGGAAGGGGCTGCCAGTCACCGCACCGACCACTACCGAGTCGGCCGCCGAGCGGCCCGATGCTGAGCAGGCTGACGTCAAGTCGGCTGACGCCGAGCGGGCAGCTGACCAGGCAGACGCTGGCCCGCCGCCGAGCAGCCCGACGCCGAGAAAGCAGAGGAGTCCCCTAAAGGCGAATATGTCAGGTCTTTCGTCGCCTGAACCGTTATGGGCGCCGCCGCCCGAGCCGGTGCGCCCGCGCCGCCTGAACCGTTCCACGGAGACGACACATCAGCCGGAGCGCGAACGGCGTGGTCTCTGCCGCATCGCATCGATCCGTAACCGAAATGCCTACTATGTCTAGAGACAACCGTGATATGATGAGCAAGACATATCGGCGCTCACAGACGAGAGAGCGAGGCATCATGCTGGACAAGGATCAATTGAACGACATCGTTGCAGGCATCGCGAAAACTACAGCGAACGCGAGGAGATCTTCTTCACCGACCCGAACAAGCATTTCCCGAACAAGCTTGCCATCGTGAACATCGTGAAGGACCTGCGCCGCGTCATGTTCCCGCGTTACTTCGGCGACGAAACGCCCACGGGCACCAACCCCGAATACTTCATCGGCGAAACGCTGATCCGCATCGAGGATTCGCTGCGCCGCGAGCCTGCGCGAGGCGCTGCTGTTCCGCGGCGGCCTGGCAACGGAGGAGCTGGACGCGCGCGTCGATCAAATCTGCGCCACGTTCTTCAGCCGCCTGCCTGAAATCCAGCGCATCCTGCTGACCGACGTGCAGGCAGCCTTCGACGGCGACCCGGCCGCCCAGAGCAAGGAAGAGATCATCTTCAGCTATCCGGGCTTCTTCGCCATCTTCGTGTACCGCATCGCGCACGAGCTGTACGTGCAGGACGTGCCGCTCATCCCGCGCATCATGAGCGAGTACGCCCACGGCGCGACCGGCATTGACATCAACCCCGGCGCGCAGATCGGCGAATATTTCTTCATCGACCACGGCACGGGCATGGTGGTAGGCGAGACCACCATGATCGGCGACCACGTCAAGCTCTATCAGGGCGTGACGCTCGGCGCTCTGTCCACGCGTGCCGGCCAGGCGCTGTCCGGCGTGAAACGCCATCCCACCATCGAGGACGACGTCACCATCTACAGCAACGCCAGCGTGCTGGGCGGCGAGACCGTTATCGGCGAGGGTTCGATCATCGCCGGCAGTGCGTTCGTCATCTCCAGCGTGCCCGCGGGCAGCCGCGTTTCCCTGAAGAACCAGGAAGTGAACGTGCGCACGCCCAACAAAGATCACGCCAAGTGCTGGGAGATCTAAGCGGCGAACGAAGGCGCCGTTGCGCGTTCGATGCTCCCGCGATCGTCCGAGCCTAAGGGCTGGACGGCGAAAAAAAAGCAGTGCTATCAGGGCCGATTCCGCGATCCGCGGGGTCGGCCTTTTCGTTTGTTTGTGCTCCGATCCACTTTTCTCGCCATCCATCCTGTCAAAGCATCGATACGTCTGCATTCGAATGGGGCAGACGCCGGTGGTCGATTTACAGTCAAGCCTGTGAGCAGGAAAAACACCGATTGCTATTGAGCGACTACCAAGCAACATCCCCACCAAACGCAGACGTATCACTCTATTCGGCCATACAGGCGGCCAAGCCGTCAAGCTAGCACTCGCAACCGCTCACGTACAGCCCCTGCAGGCAAAAAAGAAGCCCTGTGAACCGCACCCCAAATCTTGGACAAAGAAAAGAAAGTCTGAGATTTGGAGGTGCGGTTTTTCATGAATGCCGATTTCGCGTCGTGGCACGACAGGGACATGCGGGAGCTGGCGGCGGAGCTGATCGGAAAGGGCGCAGGATGGCGCACCCTGATGAGGGAGCTTGCAATTCCGATGACGACGGCTAAGAATTGGGTCAAGTCCTGCAGGGCCGTCGGATCGGAGGTGTTCCTGAACATGGGCGGCAGCCATCGCAGCTACGATTACGAGACCAAGCTTTCCGCGGCGCGCGACCACGTCGAGGGCGGCATGTCGAAGCCCGACGTTATGAAGAAGTACGGGATCGCGGCCTGTCCCCGCTGAACTCGTGGGTGCGAAAGTACCGCGAGGGCGGGCCGGAGGCGCTGAGGCCCAAGCCCAAGGGGAGGCCGCCCGGGTCGGCATCCTCGGCGAAGCCCAAGACGGTCGAGCAGGAGCTCGCCGAGGAGAACCGCAGGCTCAGGGCGGAGGTCGCCTACCTAAAAAATTGAGGGCCCTGGAAGCGGCAAAGCGAAAGACGCGGGAGAAATGCCAGGTGATCAGGGAGCTTTCAGGGGAAGGGCGCAGGCTCGCCGACCTGCTGGCCGCATCCGGCGTGCCGGCGTCGACCTACCACTACAACAAGGCCAAGGGGCCGAAGGCGCCGACAAGGCCGGAGCTCTGGGAGGGCGTCGCCGAGGTGTTCTCGCGCACCGCCAACGGCTGCGGCCACAGGCAGATCGCGATGCCTGCGTGCCGAGAAGGAAGCCTCCGTGGCGAACAAGACGGTGCTCAAGATCATGCGCGAGATGGGGATTCGCTGCGGGATACGCCGCGAGACCGACTACCACCGCTACAACTCCTACAGGGGCGTCGTCGGCGAGACGTTCGAGGACCTGCTCGGCCGCGACTTCTCGGCCGACGGGCCGTGGCAGAAGCTGGGCACGGACGTCACCGAGTTCAAGCAGAGGTGGGGCAAGGCCTACCTGGCCCCGGCCTACGACTTCGGCAGCAAGGAGATCGTTGCCTGGTCGATATCGGAGCATCCGAGCCTGATGCAGCAGGAGGAGATGCTCGCGATGCTGCTTCCCAAGGTGCCGGAGGGCGCCCACCCCATCATGCAGTCGGACATGGGCTGGCAGTACCAGCGTAAAACTTACTGCGATGCGCTTAGGGGTGCTGGGATAATCCAGAGCATGTCGCGAAAGGGGAACTGCATCGACAACGGGGCGACCGAGCAGGTGTTCGGCCACATCAAGGACGAGTTCTTCAGGAATCAGGAGTTCCCGGACTTCGAGACGTTTAAAGCCGAGCTGGAGAAGTACATCGTCCATTGGAACACGAGGAGAAGGCAGGTTAAACTTAAGGGACTGACCCCGGAGGAATTCGGAATCAGTCCCAATATGCAGCTTAGCTGCTTTCTATTTGCCCTGTCCAAGAACTGCAAAGTACCCCGTTTCCTGAACGGCAAAGAAGTGAATCAAGCAGCCCGGCTGAGCCTGTACTCGACCGGGCTGCTTCCGTCCAGGCGTCTCTTGATGCGCACGTTGTTGTACCAGTCGATGTACTTCTCCAAATCCCTCTCGTATTTGAGGAACTGGGCGGCAAATACGAAAGGCAAGGGGATTATTTGATACCGTGCTTAACTGTACCCGCCGAAGAAGAACAGGCAATAGGCATCTGGGGGCAACGGCATTTAGATTATCTAAAACAGTACCGTAAAGTTACATACACCAATCTTCTTACAAGCGGCAGGCTAAACGCCTACCTTGCCGACATCAACAGACAGGCACAGGAACGCTTTGAAAGGCTCATAGAGGGTATGAAACAGGCACAGGGCATAACGGAACAGCTAAAGGCAGAAAACGCCTTAGAATGGACAGGATGCCTCAATAACATAAGGGCTTGTGCGAGGGAGATTGTGGAAAAGGAAATTATTTTTGCATAAACAGATGATTAGTGGCAGGGGGAAATCCTGCCGCTTTTTCTGCTTTAGTTTGTCAGCTTGACAAATAAAGGGTTAAGGAATATAATTAGATTCAGTATTATACAAGGAGTTAATAAATATGCGGCAAGGTATTCTTAAATAAACTGTCAATTTGATAGTGGGAACAAAAAGTAGCAGTCCCGTTTCACTTTTAATATGGGGCTTAGTTTTTTGTACCCAGTTTAAGAATACTTTTATCATGTAATTTTATATGCCCGAAAACATATAAGTGTTTTGGGGCTATTGGAGTTATTTACCCAGTGATAGGAGTATTTATCACTGGGTATTTTTATGCCCTTTTTTGGGTGTTGATAGGAGGAAAATCACATGAAAATAATTAACTTAGGCATTCTGGCTCACGTTGACGCAGGAAAGACAACATTAACGGAAAGTTTATTGTATACCAGTGGTGCAATTGCAGAACTAGGGAGCGTAGATGAAGGCACAACAAGGACAGATACAATGAATTTGGAGCGTCAAAGGGGAATCACTATCCAGACAGCAGTGACATCTTTTCAGTGGGAGGATGTAAAAGTCAACATTATAGATACGCCAGGCCATATGGATTTTTTGGCGGAAGTATACCGTTCTTTATCCGTATTAGACGGAGCAGTATTATTAGTTTCTGCAAAGGATGGCATACAGGCACAGACCCGTATACTGTTTCATGCACTACAGATAATGAAGATTCCGACAATTTTTTTCATCAATAAAATTGACCAAGAGGGGATTGATTTGCCAATGGTATATCGGGAAATGAAAGCAAAGCTTTCTTCGGAAATTATAGTGAAGCAAAAGGTTGGGCAGCATCCCCATATAAATGTAACGGACAATGACGATATGGAACAGTGGGATGCGGTAATTATGGGAAACGATGAACTATTAGAGAAATATATGTCAGGGAAACCGTTTAAAATGTCAGAACTGGAACAGGAAGAAAACAGGAGATTCCAAAACGGAACGTTATTTCCCGTTTATCACGGAAGCGCTAAAAACAATCTGGGGATTCGGCAGCTTATAGAAGTAATTGCCAGTAAATTTTATTCATCAACGCCTGAAGGTCAATCTGAACTATGCGGGCAGGTTTTTAAGATTGAATATTCAGAGAAAAGGCGGCGTTTTGTTTATGTGCGTATATATAGCGGAACATTGCATTTGAGGGATGTTATTAGAATATCTGAAAAAGAGAAAATAAAAATCACAGAGATGTGTGTTCCGACAAACGGTGAATTATATTCATCCGATACAGCCTGCTCTGGTGATATTGTAATTTTACCAAATGATGTTTTGCAGCTAAACAGTATTTTGGGGAACGAAATACTGTTGCCGCAGAGAAAATTTATTGAAAATCCTCTCCCTATGCTCCAAACAACGATTGCAGTAAAGAAATCTGAACAGCGGGAAATATTGCTTGGGGCACTTACAGAAATTTCAGATGGCGACCCTCTTTTAAAATATTATGTGGATACTACAACGCATGAGATTATACTTTCTTTTTTGGGGAATGTGCAGATGGAAGTCATTTGTGCCATCCTTGAGGAAAAATATCATGTGGAGGCAGAAATAAAAGAGCCTACTGTTATATATATGGAAAGACCGCTTAGAAAAGCAGAATATACCATCCACATAGAAGTCCCGCCAAATCCTTTCTGGGCTTCTGTCGGGTTGTCCATAGAGCCGCTCCCTATTGGAAGCGGAGTGCAGTATGAAAGCAGAGTTTCACTTGGATATTTAAATCAATCGTTCCAAAATGCGGTTATGGAGGGGGTTCTTTATGGCTGCGAGCAGGGGCTGTATGGATGGAAAGTGACAGACTGTAAAATCTGTTTTGAATATGGATTGTATTATAGTCCTGTAAGTACCCCCGCAGACTTTCGGCTGCTTTCCCCTATCGTATTGGAGCAGGCTTTAAAAAAAGCAGGGACAGAACTATTAGAGCCATATCTCCACTTTGAAATTTATGCACCGCAGGAATATCTCTCACGGGCGTATCATGATGCTCCAAGGTATTGTGCAGATATTGTAAGTACTCAGATAAAGAATGACGAGGTCATTCTGAAAGGAGAAATCCCTGCTAGATGTATTCAAGAATACAGGAACGATTTAACTTATTTCACAAATGGGCAGGGAGTCTGCTTGACAGAGTTAAAAGGATACCAGCCAGCTATTGGTAAATTTATTTGCCAACCCCGCCGCCCGAATAGCCGTATAGATAAGGTTCGGCATATGTTCCACAAGTTAGCTTAACAGCTTGCAAAAGTCATATAAAATGAGATTTGAAAGGATTAGAGACTAATTATGATGAAATGCGAATGGATATTGTGTCCTGTTTGTGGGAGCAAAACCCGTAATAAAATTAGGAAGGACACTGTTTTGGAGAATTATCCCCTTTATTGTCCAAAATGCAGACAAGAAAGATTGATTAAAGTTGACAACTTGAAGATAACTGTCATCAAAGAGCCAGACGCTTAAGACGCAGAGCCGATGAAATTGTGGAACAATTCACGAATCATCGGCTCTTTTTGTTTCGTATTTGAAAGAACAAACTCACCAAATAAAAAAAACGATATTCGGGTGGGTTATTTTGTTATACCCTAAATTACCCTCTGAATTTGTTTTTAAATTTGGAGGGATTTTTTTATGTCCTTTTTTCGGGCAGTTATCTATCTGCTCATACGAAGCAAAATTTATCAATACATAGCATATCAGAGAACGGCAGGAAACCAGTTAAAAAAATTTCTGCCAGTGCAACGGTACTTCTCACCTTGAAAGTAGAAGTACAATCTCCATACAATAGAATTACTATTTCCTATAACCGTAAAGGTCACAGAGCCTTTGCGGTTTTTCTTTTGTCGATTTTTGTTGGAAAGTGCCGTAGGGCTGTTTCTGATATGCGGTGTCGTTCTCCGCCTCTCCATCTGGATTTTTTACATTTCAAAAATTCAGATGGGAGGTATTTATGGTGAAATATGCACCAAGAAAGGTATATATCAGAGAAAGTGGCGGCTATGTGGAATTATCCTACACGGAGTTCTGCCGTTGCAGGGAATCCGACCAGACCTATATGGACAAGCTGTTTATCCCCATTCAAGGCTGTCTGCTTGAAGTCGTGAGGGAGCAATACACAGACTTCTACCGTGACAAGGAACGGTGGCGTTATCTGCAAAAATTAGATACAAAGAATAGACTGCTATCTCTCGACGGATTTACGGACAGCGAGGGGAATCCTCTGGACTTTATCACTGATGAAGCGGTGGACATTGCAGAAACCGTTGTCAATGCGGTCATGGTGGACAGGCTGAAAGCCGCCCTGCCTTTGCTGTCGGATAGTGAACAGGAGCTGATACAGGCAATCTTTTTTGACGGACTTTCCGAGCGTGAAGTCGGGGCGAGGTTGGGCATAACCCAGAGCGTTGTAAACAAACGCAAAGCCAGAATCCTAATAAAACTAAGAAAGATAATAGAAAATTAAAATTTAAGGCGTTCAGCCCCCTTGTTTTTTCCTTTGGGAAGATGAGGGGGCTTTTCTCTGCCCTCTCAATCAATTCTGATTGGAGGAAGTAAGAATGGCATACAACCACGGACGGGAGGACAGGAAATGGCGTATCTGGAAAGAAGCGGAGGAAAAGCTGCTGCGTGAGTGCGGCGTTGATGAAGCGACCATTGAGCAGATACGCATGGCGGACAGGGCAGACTTCAATTCCAACAGCTTGAACTCCCGGGGATAGCGGTTGTTCTTCCTCGGCCTGTCTATGGCCCCTGACGCCGCCTTGGTCGATCCTCTCCCTCCAAAGCTTCACGGTTGACTTCGTAAGGCCGAACTCGTGCTGCAGCATGGTGATGGTCTCGCCGTCGGCGTACCTGTCCGCAAAGCGCTGCTTGAACTCGGCGGAGTAATCCTTGCTCAGCAAATCAACCCCCTAACGCAGAAGACCCCTATAGAAGGTGCAGAACATTGTCTGTCCAACTATAGGGGTTCACTGCAGAACTGGGGTGCAGTTCAGTGAGCGGGGCTTCTTGGTGAGCAGGGTCTCTGGGGTTAGCGGATGAACTTCGCTAGGACTCGGGCGAGGAGGCTGGGCTTCTCGGGGCGTCGCTGGATGCCGGAGTGGCTGGGCGCCTGCATGGGCTCGTTGATGACCTGCGCCTTCACCGGTACGGGCTGGGCTGCGGCCTCGGCGGGCTTGGGGGCAGCCTGCGGCTTCGGCGCAGGCTGCTGCTTTGCGGCCGGCTTCGCAACCGCTTCCGCCTCGGCGGCTTTCGCGGCGGTCTCGGCCTCGAGCGCGGCCTTGTGGGCGGCTTCGGCCTCCCTGGCCGCCTCTGCGGCTGCGGCTTCCGCTTTGGCCACGGCCTCCACCTTAGCCTCGGCTTCGGCCATCTGCGCCTGACGCTGCTCGTTCATGAGCTTGCGGAGTTCGCATTGCGTGCGGCCTTGGCCTTGGCAGCCGCCGCGCGGCGCGCTGGGCCTCCTTGATGAGGAAGTCCTGCGACTCGAACTTCGGCTCGTCGGGCTTGGCCAGCTCGCCGAGCTTGGTATATGTTCCGTCGGCCTTCAGCTCGCGCAGCTTCGCCGTGTCGCGCAGGCACGTGGCGATGTAGTCGAGCACCTGGTTGCGCAGCCCCTCGTCGAGGATGGGCCAAGCGATTTCCACACGCTTTTCCATGTTGCGCGTCATCAGGTCGGCGCTGGAAAGGTAGATCTTGATGTTCTCGCGCGGGCCGAATCCGTAGATGCGGCTGTGCTCGAGCAGGCGCCCCACGATGGAGACCACGCGGACGTTGTCGGTGCAGCCGGGCACGCCCGGGACTAGGCACGATATGCCGCGCACGAGCAGCGTGACCGGCACGCCCGCCTGGCTTGCCTCGGCGATCTTGACGATGATGTCCTTGTCGGTGACGCTGTTGGTCTTGAAGAACAGGCCGCACGGCTTGCCTTCGCGTGCAAGGGCGATCTGCTCGTCGATGTTGGCGATGATGCCGGGCTTGATCTGCAGCGGAGCCACGGACAGGATGTCGTAGTTGTCCGAGGCGTTCTCCAGCGCCATGTTGCGGAAGAAGTCGGCGGCATCGCGGCCGATGGTCTCGTCGGCGGTGATGAAGCTCAGGTCGGTGTAGAGCTTCGCCGTCTTCTCGTTGTTAGTTGCCTGTGCCCAGCTGCGTGATGTGCTGCAGGCCGTTTTCGGTTTGGCGCGTGATGGTGCAGATCTTGCTGTGCACCTTGTAATCGCGGAAGCCGTAGATGACGTTGCAGCCGGCCTCCTCGAAGCGTTGCGACCACTCGATGTTGTTCGACTCGTCGAAGCGCGCGCGCAACTCGAACAGCGCCGTGACCTGCTTGCCGGACTCGGCGGCGGCGATGAGCGCCTCGGCCAGGTGCGACTGGCGCGCCAGGCGGTACAACGTGATCTTGATGGAGATGACGGTGGGGTCTGCCGCGGCATCGCGCAGCAGCTGCACGAACGCGTCCATGGACTCGTAGGGGTAGCTGAGCAGCACCTCGCGCTCGCAGACCTGCTCGATGATGGGGCGGTTGCGGTCAAGGCATGCCGGCCACTGCGGGGGTGAACGGGGGTTGGACAGCGCCATGCGCTCCCTGCTCGGGCAGATTGCTTCCAAGGCCCCAGGTCCAGCTCATGTCAGGCGGTACGCTGGTAACGTAGGTCTGATGCGGCTTGAGGTTTAGACGATCGAGCAGAAGCTCCTGCAGCACGCTGGAAAGCGGGCGCTCGGACTCCAGGCGCACCGGAGCCAGGCGGCCGCGCTTCTTCAGCATGCGCTTCATGTGCTCGCGATAATCCTCGTCGGACTCGTCGGTGTTCTCCGTGGCGTCCAGGTCGGCGTTGCGCGTGACGCACAGGACGTTGGTGTGCTTGACGGTGTACATGCTGAACACCTGGGCGGCGGTCATCTCCACAGCGTGCTCGAGCAGGATGAACTGGAAGCCCTCGCCCGGCAGCTTGATGACGCGGGCGCACTGGCGCGGCATGGGCAGGATGCCCACGGTGACGCCCTCGGCGCCCAGGTTCTCGCTTTCCTCCGCGGAAGGATGGATTTTGGCTGCCTTGACCGCTTTGCCGTCCTTGGCCTTGTCCTTCTTCTTGGGCTTCTTCGGGCCCACTTCCTCGTTAAGGCGCACGATGACGTAGAGCGACCCGTTCTCCAGATGGGGGAAGGGGTGGCGCGAATTGATGATTTGCGGGGACAGGAACGGCATGATGTTGGCGGCCGTGTAGTCGGCCAGGAAGGCGCGCTGCTCGTCGTTGAGATCGGCGGGGCGCAGATGGCGCACGCCGTGTGCGGCCAGGGCCTGGCGCACCTCGGCGTAGGTCTGCTCCTGCACGGGGTACAGCTCGTGGCAACGCTTGTGGATGGCGGAAAGCTGCTCCGCCGGCGTCATGCCCGTCTTCGAGTCGAGGACCTGCTTCTTCAGAAGCGACAGGTCGGTAAGGCTGCCAACGCGCACCATGAAGAACTCCTGGAGGTTGGACCAGAAGATGCTGATGAAGTTCAGGCGCTCGAGCAGCGGAACAGTCTCATCGGCGCCTTGGTCGAGCACGCGCTCGTTGAACGTGAGCCACGACAGCTCGCGGTTCTGCATGTAGGGTGTGGATCCTATATGCGTTGTGGATTCGTTTGCTTTCATGGCGTTCCCTTCCCTCGACGTCATAGATGAAACGTGCGTCGGGCGATGCGTCTTCGATGATTCGATGTGCGGGCGGCCGCCTGCGGGCGGCCAAGTGGAATCGATGATTGCATAACGTGCGACGCCAAGGTGACGGGGTTCCCCAACAACCACGTCCCTCAACTCGTATTTTACTCTGTTTTGATGCTGCGACCGGCCGAATCCGCCACCAGGCTCGGAAAATGGGGTGAAAAAAAGGTAACGATTCGGTTTCGGATTCGATCAGTCCGCTTGCGGGGGTGCCGACACGGCCCCCGAGCATGCGCTCGATCAGGTACCCTTCGCGCACGCCGTGCTTGCATACGACCAGCTTATCGGCGCCAAGGTGGCGGAACAGCTCCGCTAAGATGACGCAGCCCGGCACCATGGGTGTGCACGCGTTCGGCGGACGCCTTTAGGGCCGCGTGCCCGAACGCGGAGGGGTTCTCGTGGCAGGCGCGCAGGATCTGGGCACCTGCTCGGCTTGGATCTCGCGCGGGCGGGTTTGCAGCTCGTCGAGCTGCTGGACCAGTTTGGCCGCCGCGCGCGTGGACCCCGCCCACGCCGTAGAGCGTGGAGCCTTGTAGGGCTCGAGGCTGGGAAGCTTGCGCAGGTTGCCGCGGAACTCACAGGCTATGGCGTTCATCTCGATAGGCGCGGGCAGGATATTGCGGACGAAACGCGCGAACGACGACAGCGATCCCTGGCCGAGGCTCACATCGTCGCTGTCGCGGCCGCCCTCGACGCGGGTGAGCTCGGTGGAGCCGCCGCCGATGTCGACGAGCGTGCCGCGCTCGAGCGGGGTGGAGCAGCGGCGCCGACGAACCTCGAGGTGCGCCTCGTCGCGCGCGGACAGCAGCGTGACCGCCAGCCCGCAGCGCCGCTCGATTTCCGCGACGGCCTTGGCGCAGTTCGCGGCGTTGCGCAGCACGGCGGTGGCGAACACGTCGACGCGCTTACAGCCGAAGTAGCGCACGCGCTTCATGGCTTTTTCAGCACGTTGACGGCGCGGTCCACGCCGTCGGGCGTGAACACGCCATCCTCCACGAACGCGGCAAGGCCCGCCATCACCTTGTCGTTGATGATGCTTTTGAAGTCCTTGCTGGAATAGGTGCTGCGACGATCGTCCTTCACTTCGTAGATGACAAGGCGAATGGAGTTCGACCCCAGGTCGATGACGCCGTAGGTGGGCATTGCCGTTTTCCTTCCTCGATGGTGCTGCGCGCCGGTGCGCTGCGACGATGCCGGCGCGATGCGTCGGCATGAAGTGAACCTTACCCATGATAAAGGTTGCGGGCCTTCGCTTGACGTGCGCAGGCGTCGCTGACGGCTTTCGAGAAGATTTTACGCTCCCCTTAACGTTGGAGCGTTCGGGGGGGGAGGGTGGCGAGGCGGCGTCGACCGGCGCCGGCTCGGCCGATTATTCCGCTTCGCCCGCCGACAAGGATGCTTGCGAAGGCGCTGATACCGCATCGCCCGAAGGCGGTGAAACAGGCTCCAAGGCCGCCGGGGAAGCCGCCGATGCGGGACGACCCGGCCGGCGCGCCGCCGGCGATGAGCCGGCGCAGCGGGGGTCCTGTACCCGTTCGGCAAGCTCATGGCCAGCGGGTATGTTTATGCTTGCGCCGAGCGGGGCGATTTGACGAAACCCGTCGATGAGAACGACCCCTGAGCGCAACGCCATCTTCGCGCGCGACGTCACGAATCTCATCGTCGACTATCACGTTGCCAACATACCCAGGGTCTGTGCGAGGGCTCGACGAGTCTGACGTCGGTGCGCTTCGAGAACGACCGTCTGGATTCCATAGGCGATTTCGCCTTCGCCGCCTGCGCGAAGCTCTCTTCATCAGCTTCTCGGATATGCATATCGGTTCGATCGGCGCGCAGGCGTTTGCCGGCTGCTCCTCGTTGACCAGCCTTTCCATTAAGAAGCCCGCTGAAATCGGTGCTTTGGGTGAAGGCTGCTTCCTGAAAAAGCGGCCTTGAGTCCACCGGTTTGGGGAATGTGAAGGGCCGACGTCCATCCCTGCCGACGCGTACGAGGGGTGCCAAAACCTGTCCGATACGGGTTGGGCCAAAACCAGCAGATCGCTTCGGTCGGCAACTGGGCGTTCGCCAACTGCCCCAATCTGCACCTGACGGGCCTTGAGGACGAACACGTCGGTAAGTCAGCTAGCGACGGGTGCTTCTCCGGGTCGAACCTTGACGGCGGCTTGATCTTGCCGAACGAACTCGCGGATCGAGCTGCTGCCCAGCCGGACGTTCGCCGGCACGAACTTGGACTATGCGTATTTCCAGTGCGACCATGCGGTGCTCATCGACGTCGATACGTTCCCCAGGCGCGGGATGCAGGTGATGGTGCCGTCTGACTTGGTCGGCCTGTGTCGGTCGGGTTTCCCTGAGCTGAATTGGGACGGCTGCAACGGCGCAACCCCCGTCAGCGTATCCGAGTGCTTGAAGGGCCTTCGGATCGAGCACGATCCCAACGTCATGGAGTACGCCGAAGACCAGCAGGTTTCCCTTACTGGCATGAAGGTCACGTTCGATCACGGTTACGGCAGGAGCTCGTTCGATTACGAGGACTTGAAGAACTGCGCGTTCGCCCAGTTCATCGAGGTGTACTCCGATGACGGGTATCTGTTCCGCTCAAGCTTCCACGGCCAGCGTATCCACATACGACCTATGACGACGGCGAGGTGTACCTGGACGCGTACTCGGCCGAGCCCATGCGCGAGCGGGGCAATACCGATCTGGCGGTGGATATCCAGTACAGCGGCGCGCTCTCCTCCGGGGACAGCGCCACCGGCGCGGGCCAGTACAAGCCCGGCGAAACCTGCGTGGTGGTGGCCAACGCCACCACGCCCGGCAGGACGTTCGCCTATTGGACCGACGAGGAAGGGAACATCCTTTCCGAGGACCAGTGGTACGAGTTCGCGGTGGAACGCGACACGCTGCTGACGGCGGTGTTCGCCGACAAGGCGAAGGTGGCGCCCGAGGTCCGCTTGGGCAGCGCCGACGGGCGGCAGGCCATCGGCGCGCGGGCGAAGCGTTGTGGTCGATGGCCGCGACATGGGGACGAGCTTCACGACGTATGCGGGCAAGCATGTGACGCTGACCTGCGAATACAATGCGGCGAAGTACCATTTCGACCACTGGGAGAGCTCGCTTGACAAGCACTACCTGGGGAAGCCGCCCCGGGGACACCATCGAATACGAAGCTGTTGCGGGCGAGACGCCCATCGCCGTGCTCGTGGAGTACGGGCAGGTCAACGTGTCCGCGGCGCGCGCTGACGACCCGGAAAAGAAGTACAAGCTGGTGGAGTGGCGCAAAAAGCGACGATTCGTGACGCACCGTCATCGACCGCGGCGATGTGTGCGAGTACCGCGTGGACGGCAACGGGCGCGTCACGGCCGTGATGGACGGCAAAGACGCTCATTCCGTTCGCGCCGGTGGCCGACTGCACGGTGACCGCCCGCTTCCAGCGCCTGTGCAAGGTGAGCGTGGTGGTCGAGCCCGTCGATCAGCTTGCCGGCAAGTACACGGTGACCGGCGACGGTTACTGCGTAAGCGGCAAACCCGTCACGCTTTCCGTGAAGCTTTCCGACGACGTGCGCAACAAGTTCACGTTCAAGGGCTGGTACCTTGGCGATTCCGGGGTTCCGTGGGAACGGACCCTGACCACCTTGAGCTCACCCCGAGCAGGACACGGTGGTGCGCGCGGTGTTCGTCCCCAAACGTTACCGCATAAGCGTGGAGACCGATTCGCACCTGGTAGAACGCGGCATCGTCGAAATCGAGGGCATCCCGGCGCGGACGCGGTCATGGCGGGAATACGGAAGCACGGTGACCATCAAGGCGAAACCGAACGAGGGCTTTCGGTTCGCCCATTGGAAGGACGGCAAACGCAAGAAGCATCCCGAGCAACAGCTGACCGTGCGCGTGACGGGCGACCAGACGTACAAGGCGGTGTTCAAGGGAGCGGAGCCCGAGGTGGTGATCGCAGCCGACACGTGGCTTGGCGGCACCGTCACCTGCAACGGCATCGAGGTCACCCCGGCGACCGATTCCTTCTCGCTTGGCCAGACGCTGCACTTGAAGGCCGAGCCGAAGAAGGGGTACTTCTTCTGGGCTGGTACGTGAACGGCATCTTCACCAGCCTTGATATGGAATGCGATGTGGTGGCGAAGGGGCTGACCGGCAAATCGGAGCGTGTGCACGGTCACGGCGGCGTTCAAGCCTTACGAGGTGGTCTGCCTGCCTGTGGCAAGCCCGGCCGACGGCGGGTCGGTGCGGGCCAGCCGCGTGTTCACCGAGCGCGGCGCGGAGGTCGCGCTCAAGGCGCAGGCGTCGCCCATGAACGTTTCTGCAGGTGAAGGTTATGGCAGCGCCACGGGCTCGGGCACCTACGCCGCGGGCGAAGTGGCGTGCGTCAGCGCCGTCCCGGCCGCCGGGGCGCATTTCATCGGCTGGTTCAGCGGCGGCGCGTGCCTGTCCACCGACGCCATGTACCGCTTCCCGGTGAGCGCGGATATCGATTTGGAAGCCGTGTTCGGCATGGGCTCGTTCACGGTGAGCACCATCACCGCGTCCCAAAGCTCCATTTTGCGCGGAAAGGCATTCCTGACCAGCGGGAACGGCTTGACAAGCGCTACGAAGACCTGCGACAAGGGCGACCTGTTCGTGGCCATGGCCATCCCGTGGTCAACCTACCGCTTCTCGCATTGGATCGACGACGCGGGCGCTATCTTGAGCTACAACGCCGTGTACGTAGGTATCGCCCAGCAGGATATGCAGCTGACGGCGGTGTTCTATGACGCGGGCTTGACCTGCAGGTTGACACGTATCCGGCCAGTGCGGGCTTCTCCACGGTGGTCCCTTCACCGGCGACGGCTACCTGACGGCGACGTGGATGGTGACCATCCTGTTCCCCGGTTGGAGGTTCCGCTACTGGATCGATGAACGCGGAGCGCCGGTGGGCTTCAGCCCGATCATCGTGCGGCCGGCGGTGGCGAACAAGACCTACACGGCATATTACGTAAAGGGATTCGTGGGACGTCGTGGCGGGTCGACCCGCGCGACGGCGGGTACATCTATGGCTCGTCGGAAAACGATGAGTGGGGATGTGCCCTGGTCGGCAAGGTGGAGAACGGCCTCGTGCACGTTGCGCGCCGTGCCTGATGAAGGCTACGTTTTCGATGGCTGGTATGCGATCGGGGAAGACGGCGCCGTGAGCGGCGAGCCGCTGAGCACGGACGCGGCTTGGACGTTCACGCCCGACGCCGACGTGACGGTGACGGCCAGGTTCGCGGAGGCGCCGAAGTTTGAGGCGAAGCCGGAGCCCGATCCCGGCCGGGACCCGTAGACCCGGACAACCCTGATCCGATCAACCCGCCGGAGCCTGGTCCGAATCCCGATCCGGATCCTGACAACCCGGATCCGGGTCCGACTCCCGATCCCGACAACCCCGACCCTGACCCGGGCGATCCGCCGAATCCTCCAGAGCCGGGTCCGGGACCTGATCCCGATAATCGGACCCCGGTCCTGGTCCCGACCCGGCAAACCCGATCCCGAACCTGGTTCCGGCAACTCGGACGACTCGAATTCGGACAATTGGGCAACCCTGGCGACTCGGATAACCCGGACGGCTCCAACGGTTCGCCGTCCGGCTCAGGTTCCGCCAATGCTTCTGTAGCTGCAGCGCTTGGGCAAACGGGTGACGCTGCCGCTAAGACCGGCGCCGCGGCAACCGGTGTCGCGGCGCTCATCGCGGCGGCGATGGCTGCCCCGGCCGCTCGCGACGCGCCGGCATCGCAGGTAAAGTCAACGGTTGGTTACGATTCCCCGTCGCCGCCGTTCCCGCTTCGGCGTGTGCTAGCATGAAAGGAAGGATTCCCGCCATGCTGCACGCGCCGTTGCGCTGCTCGGGGCCGCTAGCCGTGTGGGATGGTATCGATTGCGAAGGGGAGGGCCGCCTATGCTGGAGACCGTCGATTTCTCTGAGGAACCGCTTCCGAAGGAAGAGTACAAGGCACGCCGCGATGCGCTGACCGAGCGTTTGGTGGTGCTGCAGCAGGAAGCGCGCGTCGCCGGCGTGGGCCTTGTGGTGCTGTTCGAGGGCTGGAACGGCGCCGGCAAGGGCAGCCGCATCTCCGACCTCATGTACAACCTGACGCGCGCGCCACGAGCGTCTACGTCACCGAGAACTTCAACGCCGTCGATGCGGCGTCGTACCGCTGCGGGCGCCGAGCACGGCGTGGGCGGCTTCTATCCCATGATGCAGCAGTTCTGGAAGGCGCTCGGCGGCCGCGGCGCCATGACGTTCTACGACCGCGGTTGGTACACCTCGGCCGTGCAGCGCATGCTCTACACCCAGTTCGGCGAGGTGAAGATCAAAAACGGCAAGGTCCTCCACCCCCCGCGCCACCGTTGCGCGCGCCGTGCGCGAGGCCGCCGAGGAGCGCCACATCGACGCCCTGCGCGGCGCGCTTGCCAGCTCCGCCGATTTCGAGAAGCAGCTCACCGACGACGGCTACGTGGTGGTGAAGTTCTTCGTGCATATGACCAGGAGGCGCAGCGCAAGCGCCTGACGCGCCTGCGCCGCGACCCCACCACCGCCTGGCGCGTGTCCGACGGCAAGATGGCCACCATCGGCGAATACGAGGAGGCGTACCGCTTGTACGACAACCTGCTCGAGGGCAGCGACTTCTCGTACGCGCCGTGGCACCTGATCAACGGCGAGGACAAGCGCCGCGCCAACCTCAAGCTCACCGAGACGCTGGTCGACGCGCTCGACAAGGCGCTTCACGCGAAGAAGGACCCCTGCCGTCCCTTGCGGCGGCCGCGAAGGCGCAGGCCAACAGCGCCGGTGCGGCCGAGGAGGTTCCGCTGGAGGGCCGTTCCCCGAGCAGCAGCTTGCCGTGGCGCAAGCCGCCGCTGAGCAGGCGGCCGCGCAGGCCGCGCACGCCCCGCGAGCCGGCCTGCTTCCGCATCGTGGACAGGGTTCCAGCCTTGATGAGGTCGATCATGGCCTGGTGCTCGACCACGAAGAGTACAAGGATCGCCTGAAAAGCAGCAGAAGCGCCTGAACAAGCTTGAAATGGAGATGTACCAGGCGCGCGTTCCGCTTATGCTCATGTACGAGGGGTGGGACGCGGCTGGCAGAGGCGGCAACATCAAGCGCGTGGCCCAGGCCCTCGACGCGCGCTCTACACCATCTTTCCCAGCCCCGCGCCCACCAAGCCCGAGCTTGCCCACCCTCACCTGTGGCGCTACTGGACGCGCCTTCCCAAGGCGGGACACGTGGGCATCTACGACCGCAGCTGGTACGGCCGCGTGCTGGTGGAGCGCGTGGAGGGGTTTCGCCACCGACGCCCAGTGGGCGCGCGCCTACGACGAGATCAACGAGTTCGAGCAGGAGCTGGTGCGCTGGGGCGCCGTGCTGCTGAAGTTCTGGGTGGACATCAGCCAGGACGAGCAGCTTGCCCGTTTCCGCGCCCGTCAGGAAGACCCCGCCAAGCAGTGGAAGATCACCGAGGACGACTGGCGCAATCGCGACAAGTATCCGCAGTACAAAAAGCGCTGTCGAGGACATGTTCTGCCTGACGTCCACGCCGTTCGCGCCGTGGATCGTGCTGGAGTCCGACGACAAGCCCTTCGCCCGCGTCAAGGCGCTCGAGGTCATCAACGATGCGCTCGAGGCGCGGTTGCACGGCGAGTGAAGGCGCGGTAGTATTGCTTGATAACCCATTGGGTGCAGGGCGCCGGCCGGTCGGAGACGGCCTGCGCATATATAGATGAAAAGGGGTTGCATCATGCCAAGTTGGACGATTCCGGTCATAGTCGCGGTCATAGTCATCGTGATCATCGGCTTCATCTTGAAGGGCTTTCTCGACGAGATGAAGAAGAAATAGGCCGAACGCGGAATGCCTGGCGGCAGTCCGAGGCGAGGGAGCGCGTCGTGCGTCGTGCACGGTGCGCTCCTCGCGTTTTCGCGCGCGATGGCCTCGCCGCCCGCTGCGCATCGCATGCGGCTTTTGCGGGCTGCGAGGAATTTGAGCGCGTAAAGGGCGTGCTTTGAAGGGAGGCGCCTTGGGTGCCTGTCGGGCGGCTGTTCCGGCTGCGCCGTGCAGGTGCTGGGCGGTTTTTCGAACATCCTGCGTTGATTTGGGGCATTTCGCGGGCGGCATGTCCCCCGACCTGGGGATGTTTCGTACTATGTAACAGGTAGATGAGGTTTCGAGCTACTGCGGAGGCGTCTTGCGTGTTTTTTCGCGCTTCGACGCTTGGGAAGGCGTGAATTGTCCGAATACCAGCATAACCGCGTGCAATCGCGCGGCGCGCACGCAGCCCCGCAAGGGCAGGGTCCCGTGCGGCCCGTTTCCGTTTCCCAAGGTAGGCGCAAGCCCAAACGCTCGGGCGGCGTATGGCGCGTGGTGTTCATCATCTCCCTCATCGTGTTCGTATGCGCCGCAGGCGCGCTGGCCTTCATCGGCTACGGCTATTGGCACGGCCAGCAGAACAACAAGCAGCTCGAGCAGATCGGCTTCAACGCTCCCGATGCCGCTGCGCTTCAGCGTATGGACCTTGCAAGCTTCACCGTCGATTGGGACGCTTTGCGGGCCATCAACCCCGACGTGGTGGGGTGGATACGTTCCCGGCACCACCGTCAATCTCCCATAGTGCACGGCACCGACGACGAGCATTACCTGAAAACCGACTTCTACGGGCAGACCAGCTGGGTGTCGTTCGGCAGCATCTTCCTGTCGGCGGCGAACGCGGCCGATTTCTCCGACGCGAACAACATCGTGTACGGGCACCATCTGAACAACGGCTCCATGTTCTCGCCTTCGCCGATTTCGGCGACGCGGACACGTTCAACGGCCACCGCATCGTGTACGTGTTCACGCCCGCGGCGAACTACCAGCTCACCACCTTCTCCATCGTGCACTGCGCGGCAGACGATCCTTTGGCTCAAACGACGTTCGCCAGCGAGGAGCGCCAGGCCTACGTGCAGGACAAGGTCGACCGTTCTGCCGTCACGGTGGCGGGGCTTCCCCTCTGCCGCCGACATGAAGCGCACGTTCGCGTTCTCCACCTGCGATAACCTGGCCAGCAACGGCCGGTGGGTGCTGTTCGCGTACGAATCCGGTTCAACAGCAGCGGCCAGCAGCGTCGTTGCCGATGATAGCAACATCAATCCCGAGGACGTGGCCGCCGTCAGCGAAGCGGCAAAGGAGACAGCAGCATGAGCACCTCGATTCTGCCGGGAGAACGCCCCGACCGCTTGAGGAGGAGTGCGCCGTGTTCGGCGTGTTCGCCCCCGGCGAGGACGTTGCACGTATGACGTGCTTCGGCCTGCAGGCGTTGCAGCACCGTGGGCAGGAGTCGGCCGGCATCGCCGTGGGCGATGGCGAGACCATCATGGTGTCGAAAGACCTGGGCCTGGTCACCCAGGTGTTCGACGAGTCGCGCCTGGCCGCGCTCGAAGGCTATGTGGCCGTGGGCCATGCCCGTTACTCCACGAGCGGCGGTGCCGCGTCGTGGGAGGCCGCCCAGCCGCACATCTCGGCTATCGACGACGTGCTCATCGCGCTGGCGCACAACGGAACGCGCGTGAACACGAGCCGCCTGCGCGCCCGCCTGATCGACGAGGGCATCCAGCTGCGTGCGGGCACCGACTCCGAGGTGGCCGCTAAGGCGATCGGCAGCGTCACGCAGAAGACGCACCACCTGCGCGAGGGCATCCGCTACGCCATGCAGTACATGGAGGGCGCCTACGCCATGGTGCTGGCCAGCCCCGACACGCTGTATGCGTTCCGCGACCCCAACGGCATCCGCCCGCTGTGCATCGGCGAGCTGCCGGGCGGACGCGGCTGGGTGGTGTCCAGCGAGACATGCGGGCTGGACATCGTGGGCGCCGAGTATGCGCGACGTCGAGCCCGGCGAGATCGTGCGCTTCAACAAGGAGGGCGTCACCTCCGAACAGGGCGTCGAGCGCGCAAGCGCGCCAGCTGCATCTTCGAGTACGTGTACTTCGCCCGACCCGACTCCGTCATGGACGGCCAGTCGGTCTACCAGGCTCGCCGCGCCATGGGCCGCATTCTGGCCGACGAGGCGCCCGTGGAGGCCGACCTCGTGCTCGGCGTGCCCGACAGCGGCATCCGTCGGCCATGGGCTTCGCCTTCGAAAGTGGCATCCCGTATTCGGACGGCATCGTGAAGAACCGCTACGTGGGCCGCACGTTCATCCAGCCCACCCAAGCCATGCGACAGCTGGGCATCCGCTTGAAGCTCAATCCGTTGCCTTCCGTCATCCGCGGCAAGCGCCTTGTGGTCATCGACGATTCCATCGTGCGCGGCAACACGTCGAAGAAGCTCATCGAGATGCTGCGCGACGCCGGCGCCACCGAGGTGCACATGCGCATCGTCAGCCCCGAGGTCATGTGGCCGTGCTTCTACGGCATCGATACCGACACGCGCGACCAGCTGATCGCCGCGAACATGACCAACGACGAGATGTGCGAGTGGATGGGCGCCGACTCGCTGGCGTTCATCAGCCTGCAGGGCCTGCGCGACAGCCTGCCCGACGTGCGCACGCCGGGCTACTGCGAGGCATGCGTTCTCGGGCGAGTACCCCGTGGACATCCCGCCTACACCGCGCGCAACAGCTTCATGACCAAAGCCGACTTCGCAGCCGCCTACGAAAAGGAAGCGCAAGAAGCGGGAGAACACCCAAGTCAGCGTCTAGCAACCGCAAACACGCCAGACAGTTCGGGGCGTATCGTTAAGTGTCCGGAGTTGGGCTGCTTGCCGCCATGTGAACGGGGGACGGAGGTGCGTTCGCTGTTCGCCGTTTGCGGTCCGTGGTTCGCGCGAAACTGGACAGATAAGGGTACGTCCCCAAGTGTCCGGGTTTTGAAGGTTAACGGTGCGGAGCGCTGGCCGCAGGGTCGGTCGGGCCCCGCCTATCAGATAAGGAGCATCCAGTGACGAAGCAGGAAGTTACGTACCAGGCAGCAGGCGTGGACACCGCCGAGGGCGCGCGCGCCGTCGACGCCATCAAGGAGACGGTGCACTCCACGTATCGCCCGGAGGTTGTCGGCGACATCGGCGGTTTCGGCGGCCTGTTCAGCATCGCGGCGGCCAAGCGACATGGCCGAGCCGCTGCTGGTTTCCGGCACCGACGGCGTGGGCACGAAGCGCTCAAGGTTGCCCAGCTGGCGGCGGCAAGCACGGCACGGTGGGCATCGACTTGGTGGCCATGTGCGTCAACGACATCCTGGCGTGCGGCGCGGAGCCGTTGTTCTTCCTGGACTACATCGCCATCGGCAAGCTGCGCAAGGAGCACGTGGCCGAGGTCGTCGCCGGCATCGGCGAGGGTTGCCGTCAGGCTGGTTGCGCGCTTATCGGCGGCGAGATGGCCGAGCACCCGGGCGTCATGGCCCCCGCCGATTACGACCTCGCCGGCTTTACCGTGGGTGTTGTCGACAAGCCGAAGATGCTCGATCCCGAAAGCGTGCGCGAAGGCGACGTGCTCATCGGCCTCGCCTCCCGGGCCTGCATTCCAACGGCTACTCGCTGGCCCGCAAGGTGTGCGTGGAGGGCAAAAGCCGCGAAGAGCTGCTGACGCCGGTGGAGGCGCTTGCCGGCCAGTCCGTGGCCGACGCGCTGCTCACGCCGACGCGCATCTACGTGAAGCAGGTGCTCGGTACGCTGAAGGCATGCCCGGGCGCCGTGCGTGCGCTGGCCCACATCACGGGCGGCGGCATCTCCGAGAACCTCAACCGCGCGCTGAACGAGCGCGTGGACGCGCAGGTGGACCTGGGCACCTGGCCCGTGCCGGCCGTGGTGAAGTACGTGTGCGACGCCGCCGAGCTGTCCGAGCCGCAGGCGCTCAAAACGTTCAACATGGGCGTGGGCATGATCTTGATCGTTGACCCCGCGCGCGCCGAGGAAGTCGAGGCCGCTCTGGTCGAAGCCGGCGAGAAGACCTATCGCGTTGGTCGCATCGTGTCCGGCACCGGCGAGGTGCAGTACACCGGCGAAGGCAACCTGTACGGGTATCAGGGCTAGACCTCGCTTCGGCGCAATATCTTGCACGACTGAAAGGACCGCTTGCGCGGTCCTTTTTCATGTGCGGGGAGCCTTGCGTCTTCGCATTTCGCGTGGTGGAGCGTTTCGCTATATTTGAATTAGAATTCGCCGGTATCGGAAAGATAGAACATACGTACTATATTTGCTATACTGGCGAAGCCAGCGAAGTCCAACGCGGGCGGAGCTTCGGCCTATGTATGTAGGAAGAGGCGATGCCTTAGGCTGAAAGAAATTCTGAGTTTCATCTTGTCGGTTTTACCGAATTGGTTGGCGGTGCTTCTATGGCCGTCGACCTTGTGGGCGGTAGAAAAATAAGCGAGTGGACGAAGTCCGGGAGAAATAGAAAGGGCCGGCGGCAACCGGACCCTAACTTCGTTAATACTGGCTCCGCCCGTAACCGTTAATCCCACCGGGCTTCGCTGGTACATTCTTATTTTATCATGCTCGTTGTATTCACGAGAGGGTGATCATGCGGCAATCCCTATAACCAGTCCTGCGCTAGCGCAGACGGACAATCGGGGGGAGGGCGTCTCGAGCTGCGAGGCCTTTTGGGCGATGCCGAAACGCTCGTGCGAATCTCGGCTTTCGAAAATCTGGACAGACGGCGCTCTGCCTGCTTCGAAGCTGTGCCCGATGCGGTGTCCGTGTCGGGTTCGGTGAAACTGCGTTCGCGGCAGACCTTGCGGGCGTGCTTGGTCAGCGCCTTGGTGCGCAGGTCGATGGCGGCTTTGATCTTGTCGATCCTGCCGGGTTCGTTGGCTATGAAGGGGTTGCCGAGCAGGATGTCGCAGGCCTGCTCGGAGAAGCCCTTGAGCTTGACGGGTCGAGCCAGGAGAGGTCTTGGCAATGCCGTTCGACCTGGTCATCGATTCTGCGGGCGAAGGGTCGCATCATGCCGCCGCGCGGCGTCGTGTAGCCACCGAAGGGCTGGGTGGGGCTCGCGGTCACACAAAGGGCTTCGCCGGTATCGAATACCGGCGCCGCGCGGAGCCATTCTCTGCTCTCGCTGTCGATAAGCACGCCGAAGTTGTTCCAGTGCCTATCGAAGTTCGCCATGAGGTAGTCGACGACGAGCATCTTCTCCACATCTTCGCGTACGTTGAGCCCGTGAGCGGAACAGACCGATACGTAGAAATCGTACAGCCCGAAGTCCGAGGGGCGTTTCGATGAGCAAAGCAGCGCATACGCCGGGACGAACTCGGTCGTCTGGTCGGTCATGGGCTTGCAGCGAGAGGCCCACTTCATGAAGCCGCCGTCCTCGAGTTCGTAGGACACGTAGTCGTCCATGTCGAGCAGCCGGGAGCACAGCACGCTGGCGATCTTCTCGTTGAACGGTTCTTGGAACCTGCCGGATGCGCGCCCCGACTTGACCAGCACCCGCTGTCCGTCCTCGATCGTCCAGCGCTTCGGCAGGTTGCCGTTCAGGGCGGCATCGGGCGAGGAGGCGAGGATGTCCGCGTTGCTTCTGATCTTCTCGATGAGGGAGGGGACCGATGAGGCGTCGTGCGGAAGCAAAAGCTTGCCGAGCTCTTCGCTGAAATCGTTCTCGAAACAGTTGACGTCACGCCATGTGGAGACCGAGCCGGCCGGGCGAATCCAGTATTGGTCGGACAGCGATGCTCCGAAACCGGAAGCCATGAGGGAGGCGGCCGACGGGAAACCGACGGCGCGCAGCCGCTCGACGGCATCAGGGGCGGAAGTCGGGGATGCCTCTGTTCTTGAACCAGATCGAGAGCCTGTCTCGCGTGATGTTGCCGTATGGGTCGACCGACATGAGCGGCGCATGACTTGCGTCGAAGACATGGGTTTTTGCCGGTGACGGCCTGGCGGTCGTGGTTCCAGGTGAACTCGGCGACCTCGTGGTCGCGGCACATGAGGGTGAGCCGTGATAGTTCTGGCGGTCTGACGTCCATCATCTGGCTCGCTCCTTTCGTCTGCCGGCAACGACGTTCTGCCATTCTACCGCATGGTCGCTACCCGCGCGTAAACCTGCTCAAAGGCCGCATCTACTCCCAGTGCCTCGCGACGTCGACGACTCAGTGCTTGTTGATAATCTGCTGCTCGCAATGCCTCGACACGTGAACAGGGGACGGAGGTGCGTTCGCGAAAGACGCTCGGGAGCGCGAGGGGTTCCCGTGAACGCACCTCCGTCCCCTGTTCACCCTAGAGGCACGGGGCAGTGCCCTTGGGAAGCGGTTTTAGGAGCGTACGCCTTGCGTAATGCATCTTTGCCGTGTCGACGTTGCGCAGCATGCTTTGGCTCTTTGACAGCACCGGATGGCCGCGATTGCTTGCGTTTTGTCGAAGCTCCATAGCATATGAGCCTCGGATGCGTGGCCATCCGAGGCTCGCCGATATAGTCACGTATTGACTATGTGATGAAAAGAATCATCTGAACAGGTAAAACGTAGCGTAATCACCAAGCCGTCACCAAGTGTTGGTGACGGCTTTTGCGCTACATCACCCGCTGCTATTTCGCCAAACAACGGGGGATGATGCCGCTTGATTTCACCCATCAGCGGGCGTTTTCCGGCGCCGAGCGGCTCTCTATCATCGATGCTGTGCAGCGCGAAAAAGCGCGGCGCCAAGGTATCACGCAACGTCAGCAAGGGGCGCGTGCAAAAGCTTGCGAAGGCGCGGGCGATGCAGCATGCGAAAAGCTGAGCGCGGATAGCGGCTTGTGGTTGCGATGGGGCACCATAAAGCCCGAAAGGGGATCGATGACGAACAAAACTTACAGCACGCCCGAAGCTCAGGCGCTCGCCGAGCGTCTGGAAGTGGAGCGAGCTGTTAACGGCCAACCACGCCAACACGCTTCCTATGCTCGAGATTCTGCGTGCATGTGCGGCAGCACCGGAGCCACGCCCGTATCGCGAGGTGGAGGACGAGGTGTACGACCTGCCTGCTATGAGCCTGAGTCACCAGAACGCGCACACGCTGTCGCTCATGCTGGTGAAATGCGCGGAGCGCTTGAGCAGATTGAGGTTCCTGAACAGCCAGCCGAAGGCGGCGAGGTGGCGGGCGATGCGGGCTCAGCCGCAAACGACAGTGCCGCAGCAATCGGTGAGCAAGACGCATCATCCGCCGAGCTCGACGACGAACCACAGCTTGAGGATCAGCCCATCGACTATCTGCTGGGCATCACGCCTGCTGGTGCGGCGGCGCTTGAGACGTTCGAGCCCGTGAAACGCTTCAACCGCATGTTAGCCGGCGAACCTTCCACGTACCACGATATCTACCGCAAGGTGCTCACCTTGTGCGAAAGCGGCCAAACCATGGACGACATTGAGTCTGCCCTGGTCAGCGAGCCCGGCCATGCGCGTCCCTAAAACCGTGTACGCCGGGCACTTCGTGTCGAACCTGGAAACGGTTGGCGGCATAGCGTGGGAGCAAAACCGCTGGAAAACAACCACCCACGGCCTGCAAATGGCATCCCTATAACAGCTTCCCGGGCAAAACCCCTCCCTCTTGCGGCCCGAGAAGCGCTCGCCGCCAAACGCCGACGCCACCATCCCTCTTCGGTGCGCGTTGGCGCAGGCGGCAATCCGCTGCCAGTTGGCGGCACAAGCACTCAATCCAAGCGTTGGCAGGCCCAAGCGTGCCAACGCAAAACGAAGCAATCCCGAAAAAAAGCAAACCATCTGGGCATTCTGCCTGAAAAACCACCTGGGAGCACCTAGGCGTCAAACGCGTTTCCCGCGAACGCGCTGGCTCGTGCAACCTAAAACGCTGCAAGCCGGTGCCTTGCGTGAATGATATACCTGCACGAAACGAACGAGGAGGAGCGAAACGAGATGGCGAACACAACGATGACACGTCGCAGCTTCGTCAAGGCAACGGGCGCTTTGGGCGTTGCCGCTGGCCTGGGAATCCAGGCTACCGGCAGCTTTACCAAGGCAGATCCCGCCTACGCGGAGCAAGCGGGCGAGGAGAAAATCTACAAGACTTCCTGCCGCGCCTGCATTGCCTCATGCGCCGTGCTTGCGCACGTGCGCGATGGGCGCGTGGTGAAGATCGAGGGCAATCCCGAAAGCCCCCATGAGCCAAGGCGGCGTATGCGCCAAGGGCCTTTCCGGCATCCAGGCGCTGTACAACCCCATGCGCAACAAGTACCCCATGAAGCGCGTAGGGGAGCGCGGAACGAACAACTGGGAGCGCATGACCTGGGACGATGCGTTAACTGAAATTTGTACGGAAATCAATCGCGTGTCGGACAAGTACGGCAGCGAGGCCATCAGCGTGTCCACGGGCGGCGGAGGCAACCCTCACTTCTCCAACGTGAAGCGCTTCGGCGGGGCCATCAACACCCCAACGTGTGGGAGCCGGGCTGCTCGCAGTGCTACCTGCCCCGCATGGGCGCCTCGCTTCTGGCCTACGGCGCCGGCAAGCCCAACAACCTGTCGTTCTCCGACCCAACGGCTGGGACTACTACTACACCGACAGCCCGGTGACCTCGCTCGTGCTCTGGGGCACCGACCCGTCCAACTCCTCGGTGGCCACCGGCGGCCGCGCCCTGGCCGAGCTGCGCAATCGCCCGGAGGGCCTGCGCACCGTGGTCATCGACCCCCGCTACACCCTGGACGCCGCCAAGGCCGAGGTGTGGCTGCCCATCCGCCCCGGCACCGACGTGGCGCTGCTGCTTGCCTGGACGCGCTGGATCATCGACAAGAAGAAGTACGACGAGGACTTCTGCAAAACGTGGACGAACATGCCCTACCTCATCAACCCCGAGACGCGCCTCACGCTGAAGGCGACCGAAGCCGGCCTTGAGGGTACGGACAAAGACTATGTGGTGTGGGATGCCAACACGAACCAGCCCGTGGTGGTCAGCGAGTTCCCTGCCCGACGGCGTTGATCCCGAGCTGTTCGGCACGCATACCGTCAACGGCTTGGAGTGCAAGACCGGCGGTCAGCACCTCAAGGAAAGCTGCGAGGAATGGACGCTTGAGAAGGCCGCCGAGGTTTGCTGGCTTGACGCCGGCCAGATTGAAAAGGCGCTGGAAATCTACACCGACCCCAACGGCCAGTCAGCCATTATGCAGGGCGTGGCCATCGACCAGTACCCGCAATCCCAGCAAAGCGCGCTTGGCGCCTTTGAACCTTGAGTTCCTTATGGGCAACGTGGAAAAACCCGGTTCCATGTTGCAGAAGTTCGCCAATGCGCCGTGCAAAGACCAGTTGGGCAACACCCCGCGCCTGCTCACGGAGGCCAAGGTGCGCAAGCGCTGCGGCTACTTGGAGCACAAGGGCCTTATCTGCTGGGACATGGCTCACATCCCCAGCGTGCTGCGCGCCATGCAGTACGGCGACCCGTATCAGATTCACATGTGGATAGAGCGTTCGGGCAACAAGCACGTGGTGATGGGCAACTCCAGCTGTCTGGACGAGGTGGTGCCGCATCTGGACACGGTGGTGCATATCTTCATGTACCCCACGGCGTTTTCGGTTATGTGCGCCGATTACCTGCTGCCTAGCACCGAGTGGCTTGAGACGAACCTTCCCATCCCGCAGCTCAACACCATTGTTATGCGCCAGGCCGTTACCCACCTGTTCGAAACGGTTGAGGAAGGCATCATCTGGACGCAGATTGTGCAAAAGTGCGCCGAGCTGGGCAACAAGCACTGCCCGAAGGCGTTCGACAAAGACGCCTGCCACACCACGCCTTTCTACAAAAATGAGTACGAGAAGCAGAAGATGCATCTCAACAAGCTTGACATGACCTGGGAAGAGGCCTGCGAGAAGGGCGTGATCCAGTGGGCAACGCCTGAGGAATACCGCACGTATTACACTTATCTCAAAGACGACGGCACGGGCCACCCCAAGGGTTTTGGCACCCGTCGAAGAAGCTTGAGGTGTACTGCGAGTCCAACATCATCTTGGGTCGCACGGGTTACCCGTGGGCGCAGTGCGACGAGACGGCGCATCTGACGCTTGAACCTGCGTCGAAGGATTACGAACCGCTGGCCTACTATGAGGAGCCGGCCGAAAGCCCGTTGACGGACAAGGAGTACCCGCTGGTGCTCACCGAGGGTCGCCTGCCCATGTACCACCACGGCACGCTGCGCAACATTCCGTGGCTGCGCGAGATTTACCCCGTGCCCGAGATGTGGATTCACCCCCGACGACGCCGAAGTACGGCATCACCGATGGCGAATGGGTCAACATCGAAAGCCGCCGCGGCAAAACGCACGGGCGCGCTCGTGTGACCACCGCCATTGCCAAGGGCGTGGTGTACCAGGAACGCTTCTGGGCTCCTGAGCTGCTGGATTCCGATCATCCCGATCAGGCGTACAAGGTGATGAACATCAACGTTCTGACGAAGAACGACCCGCCTTACAACCCCTGAGTACGGCACGTACAGCTTCGCGGCATTCAGCTAAAGGTCAGCCCCAGCAACGACGCCATCCTCAATGAGGTGTGGACCGAGCCCGAGCAGTTCAGCCCCTGGCTACCCGAACCGTCCGAACCCACCGAAGACGTGTTCGCGTACGGCGCGCCTGCGAACTAAGGAGTGAGAAGCATGTCGCATAATTGCATCGTAGTGAACCTTGACCGTTGCACGGGCTGCTTCGGATGTGAGATAGCCTGCAAGATGGAGAACAACGTGGCGCTAGGTCAGCGCTCGAGCAAAGTGTTCACCGTAGGGCCCGTGGGCGAGTACCCGAACATGACGCGCTACGCTCTGCCAACCATGTGCCAGCAGTGCAAAGACGCCCCGTGCGTGCATGTATGCCCCACTGGCGCCAGCTATCGCGATTCCAACACCAACGTGGTGCTGGTTGACAAGGAAAAGTGCATCGGCTGCAAATACTGCATGATGGCCCCTATGGCGTGCGCTGGAACAAAACGGAGAAGTGTGGAGAAGTGCACCTTGTGCGGCCAGTTGACCAGCGCGGGTAAGCTTCCGCTTGCGTGAAGAGCTGCGCGGCCGGCGCTCGTTTTACGGCGATCTGGACGACCCGAACTCCGACGTGTCAAAGAGCTGGCGAAGTACCCCGCTGAGGCTGTTCACACGCTTGAGGACCAAGGTAACGGCCCGTGCATGCATTACATCCTAAGCACGTCCATTGGGCAGTGGCAGGCGCGCATTCGCCGCGCCGCAAGCCGCAAACGGCGGCATATCGAGGCAAACTAACGGAAAGGAAGGGTAGCAATGGAAACCAATGGTCGTTGGTCCTGTTCACGGCTATTTCAGGTGCCGGAGCATGGCTGTTCGCCTTCCTTGGCGTAAACGAGTTTATGCAGAAGGCGAAAAACGAGAAAGGCCTGCTTGTAGGCTGTGTACTGGCCGCAGTGCTTCTGGCTGTGGGCGGCATTGCGTCGGTGACGCACCTGTCGCACGTCGATCATGTGTTGTGGGTGCTGCAGCACCCCGCGCCCGGCATTTTCGTTGAGGCGCTGCTTATCGGCGTTGACGCGGTGTTGGCCGTGGTGTTCTTCCTGATGGTGAAGCGCTCGTCTTCCGCTACGGCTCGCAAGGTGGTGGCTGTGCTGGCCATTGTCATGGGTCCCCATCTTCACGTATTCGTGTGGCTCTTCGTACATGATGGCCTCGCAGCTGGCGTGGAACACCGTTACGCTTCCGCTGGGCTACTCGGGCACTGCCATACCGGCCGGTGACGCCATTTGGATGCTGCTGGGTTTTTACTGCAAGGAGTCCGAGGAGGCTCACAAGACGGCCGGTGTGGGAACTTGCCGTTGCTGGCGTGGCGTCGCTGGTGCGGAGGGGTGCGTACGGGCTGGTGTCCGGTGCGGCAATGGGCAGCCAGGCCGTGCTGTTCTGGCTGGGCGTTGTGGCCGTGGGCTCGGTGGTGCCGCTTGTGTGCGGGCTTTTGACCATGCGCAACCCCAAGCAGGCGTTTACCGCAGGTCTTGTGGGCATGGTTTGCGGCTTTGCGGGCAGCGTGTCTTACCGCGCGTGCTCATGTGGACCGCGTCCATCGCGCTGATGTCGCTGTTCGGCGAGACGATTTAGCAGGTTTTTGGGCGTCAACCGGTTAAAACCGGTTGACGGTAGGCTTAGGAGGAGAGGCCGTCGCGCGGCGTGGGCGCGATGGTGCGCGATGCGCGGCGGCCCCGATGTGTTTCATGCATTCGAACGATGAGAGGATAGGTACGCTACCATGGACCAGGGATTCGTGGAAGACGTCGTTGCCGCTAACGGCGCGCGTGCGGGCTTCGGCAGGTTTCTGGCCAGCCTGTTTCTGTACGAGCTCACCGACGAGCAGATCGAGGAGCTGGCACACATCTCTTTCGAGCGCGACGGCTCGAAAGTGGCGCAAGGCTGTGCGCAGGTGGTTGAGTATCTACGCCACCGCAACCGCGCAACGCGTCAAGAGCTGGCTGTGGACTACGCGCACACGTTTTTGGGCGCAGGCACGTACGACCACATCTTGGCACCGCCCTATGAGTCGGTGTTCACCAGCAAGCAGCAACTGTTGATGCAAGAAGCGCGCGATGGCGCGCTGGCGTATTATCGCTCGGAGGAACTTGACCTGCCTTTCGACAACACCACGCCGGAAGATCACTTGGGCTTCGAGCTGCAGTTTGCGGCTGATCTGGCGGAACGTTCCACGAAAGCGCTGCAGGACGGCAACGAGGAGCGTTTTGCCGAGCTGGTGGAAAAGCAGCGCAGCTTTTAAGGTTCCACTTGGAAAACTGGTTGCCGGCGTTTTGCGATGCCATTGACGAGCATTGCCAAACCGATTTCTACCATGGTGTGGCGAATCTGGTGCGCGGCTATGTTGCCCTTGAGCGCGAAGTGCTTGACGGCATGGCCGCCGAGTTGGGGCTGGAAGGCGAAGAGGCCGAGATTCGCAGCGCGTGGATGGGCGATTCGGACAAGGATGAGGGCGATGAGGCCTGATTCCGAGCGGCGGGGCGAGCGCGATGCTGCGTCGGCGGATGTGCGGCGCTCAGCGGGAGCTGGCGCGAGCGCGAGCAGCGGAAACGTTGCAGGCGGCGTGGCGGTGACGCGCCGGGCGTTTGTGGGGCTTGCGGCGGCAACGGCTGCGTGCGCTGCTGTGGGCGGCGTGGGTGTGGCGTTTGCTGGCGATGGGCATCTGCTGCGCCCACCGGGCGGGCAGGATGAGGCGGCTTTGCATGCGGCGTGCTTGAAGTGCGACCGTTGCCGCAGCGTGTGCCCCACGGGCGCGGTTTCCGTGGCAAGCGTGGGCGACGGCTTTCTGCAGGCTCGCACGCCGAAGCTGAACTTTCATCGCGGCTATTGCGATTTTTGCGGCAAGTGCCAGGAGGTTTGTGCCACCGGCGCGCTGGGGGCGTTCGATCCATATGCGCAGAAGATCGGCGTGGCGGTTGTGCAACGCGATCGGTGCCTGGCGTTCTCGCAAGGGTGCGAGACGTGCAAGGGTTCATGTGCATTCGACGCGCTTTCTTTCGACGAATCGCGCCATCCGGTGGTGAACGCGCAGCTGTGCAACGGGTGCGGTGCGTGCGAATGCGCCTGCACGGCGCTGGTGTACGGCGCGTTTGCCGGCGGCAGTCGCCGGGGCATTGTGGTGGTTGGCGTGGCAACATACGAGAAACTGTGTGCCACGGTAGTTGACGGGCAGGAGGTGTAGCGGCGTGGCGAAGAAGCCTGGCGGTATGAGCCCGCGCACGAAGCGCCTGCTCACAGCGTCGTTGTTCGTGGTGTTGGTGTGCGTTGGATTGGCGTTTCACACAGGTACGGGCACTCTATCGATGCTGGGCGTGGGCAGCGTTGCCGCGCTGTGCCCGCTCGGCGGCGTGGAAGTGGCCATCGCGTCGCGCGCCATTGTACCCGCCGGGGTAATCGGCCTGGCAATTGCGGCAGTGCTTGTGCTGGTGTTCGGGCGCGCGTTTTGCGCCTGGGGCTGCCCCATGGGGCTTTGCGGCGTCTGTTCGGCTTGAAGTCTCCAGCGCAGAAGCGGGCGGAAAAGGCTCGCAAGCGTTTGGCGGATGCTGACAACGGGGGCGAAAACGCTTCGGGTGATTCTGTTCCCGCAGGTCAAGTGGCTGCTGTTGTGGTTGAGTCTGCCAAGTCCGGTGCTCTGGCAACCATTGTTACCGAAAGCGGTGCCCCGATTCTGGCCGCGGTGGCGCGGGCGATTCGCGCATGTGGGTGCTTGGCGGTGCGCTGCTTTCCACGGCTGCTTTTGGGTTCCCGGTGTTTTGCTTGGTGTGCCCGGTGGGTCTGACGTTCGCCACCATCATTTGCCTGTGGCGCGCGCTGCAGTTCGGAGAGGCCACGCTGTCGCTTCTGGTGTTCCCGGCCATCCTCGTTGTTGAGGTGGTGGTTTTGCGTCGCTGGTGTCATAACCTGTGCCCGCTTGGAGCGTTGATGAGTCTGATTGCGCGCGGGAACAAGACGTTTCGCGCCACGCTTGACGACAAGGCGTGCCTGCGGTTGCAGGGTGTGGCGTGCGGCAAATGCGCTGATGCGTGCCCCGAGGGCATTGACCTGCACGATGGAGCGCTATCCACCCCGCGTCACGAATGCATTAAGTGCGGTGAATGTCGCTTTGCTTGCCCCGTGCAAGCTATAACGTTCCCGTTCTTGCCGAAAAAGGGCGACGATGCCCCGGTTAAGGCGGGTGTTGCACAAGCAAACGAGCAGAGGAGAAGCTCATGAATAGCAAGATGTGCGGGCGCGGCGTGCGCCTGGGCGCTACCGTGGCCGTTGCCGGGCGTTGGCGCTGTCGCTGGCCGGATGCGGCTCGTCCGACGAGACGGCGCAGCAGCTGAACGCCTCGGACGAGACGAATGCTTCGGGCGTTACGGTAGGTGCGTACAAAACGCCGGAGTACTACGTGGCCGACAACGCCAACTACCAGGTGAAAACGCCGTCGGAATCCGAGATTTCGGACATTTACACGTTCACGCTTGAAGGCAAGACGTTCACGCTGCCGTGCGCCGCAAGCCAGTTGGCCGACGCCGGCTGGACACCTGCGGGCGACCTGACGGTTGCGGCAGGTCGCTACTGCGCTGCTGCGGCTAACGGGTTCACGCTTGAGGGCGCCGAGGGGAAAAACCGTAGGCTTGCACCTGGTGAACACGGGGGGCTGCCGATGCGTCGTGGAAGGACTGCCAAGTTGTGGGCATTACCGTTGATGGCAACTCGGGCGTTGAATTCAAACGGCTGCGGGCGTGAGGTGGGCGACGCCTACGCTAACGTGCAAAAGGCCTACGGCGCCACGTCGTACGACATTGATAACTTTGGCACGTTGGGCTATCACTTTGCCGCCGCCGATGCTTCCAAGGATGGCGCGCGCTGGTACGGCCAGTCGGTAGATGCACTGGTGGTAACGCCCACGAATGCCTCGCTATACCCGAATTGGAGCGCGGAAAACATGGTGTACTCGGTGTTTTTGGAGAACTTCGGCTCCATTGCCCCAACGGAATGAGCCGCCGCGCCAGCGCCGTTTCGGCTTGCTGACCTTCGCGGGCGGTGAACGATTTCGCATCAGGGTGAATCCTAGTGATTCGCTCTGATACAATAAGGCGCAACGAAAAGTAATTTTTATAATGGGACAGCGCATGCGCCTTGGGAAGGCGCATGCGCATTGTTGCGAGGGGATATTGCGCGTGTTGGGGTGGATGGAAAACATCGAGGACGAATGGCCAGCGCTGAAGTACCTGGGGTTTGGCTGCTATTATGCGTGGATTTTCCTGTGCTATAGCGGCGACGTGCTTTTCAGCGAGGCGGGTTTGATCAACGGCGTTTCCGCGCAAACCGTTATGTATCTGCTGTCCACCACCGCGCTTGCCGTCATGCTTTTGACGGCGGCGGTGTTTCACAAGCACGTGGCAAAGCTGGTGGCGAGAGCGCGTGTGGTGGTGGGTGCGGCCGTCGTGGCGTCTTTGGCAACGGGCTTGGTTGCGTGGACGGAGCAGGCTGCCGCGAACCCGGCGTTCTGGGCGGGCTGCGCGCTGACGGGCATCGGCACGGCGTTTGTGTCCCTGCGCTTCGGCATTGTACTCCATCATGGCGGCGCGCAAGGCCATGACGAACGTGGCAGCGGCCTTTGCCCTGGCGGGGCTGTGTATTTCGTGGTGGAAGGGTGCCGCACCAGCTGGCGCTTGTGCTGTGCTGTCTGCTGCCCCTGCTAGCAGCGCTGTTCACGGCATTGTTCGATCCTTTGCGCACGGGTAGGCCCGGAAGGCCGGTGGTGCCAGCGTCTAGCTTGCCGCCGCATTTTTTCTTGAAGCTGGTGGTGGCCATCTCCACGTTTTCGGCCATCGCGGGCTTTTTGCAACGGCCTGGACGCTAACACCGAGTTGGCAAATGTTGCGGTTCTGCACGGCTGTCATGCGGTTATGTTGTTCTCCGTGTCGGTGGTGGCGCTGCTGCTGCTTGCCGTGGGTGGGGCCATCGACCGTGATTTCGATTTGAGCAAGCTGTATTACCCCATCATCGTGCTGGCGTGCTTTGGGTTGTGGTGTCACCGCTTCTGGGTGGGTACGACCCGGTGCAGCGCACGTTCGTTGGCGCGGCGTATAACCTGTTCATCCTGTTCGTGTGGTGTCTGCTTGCTCACGTTGCCAGCCGCACCGACTTAGCACCGGTGGCGGTGTTCGGCTGGGGCCGCGGCGCATCGGCTGTGGGAACCACAATTGGCTGGCTGGGTAGCGCGATCGTAACGCCGCGCTTGGCGGAGAAAACCCGACACGCTTATGGCGTTTGCTGTGGTCATGGTGTTCGTGCTGGTGGTCATCTCCATGGTGGTGCTGAAAGAAGGCGCTATCGATCAGGTGCTTTCACAGACCGATGCCGGAGCGGCGGGGGTGTGAGCTCCGTTCCCGGGGCGCGACGTCGCCGCGATGGCTTGACCGTCCCCATGCGTTGCGAGGCGTGCGCAGCTGGTGCGGCAGCGGGGTCTGACGAGCTTGCCGGGCGCGGCTGTGCGGCTGCGGTTGCTGGTGCTGGTGTGCAGGCGGTCGGTGCTTCGACTGCGCAGCAGCGCAGGTTGCCCCAGTCGATGCTGCCAACGTTGCCGAGGTGCTTGACAAACAGGCTGGTCATGGACTTGCGAACGGCTGCGCGCAGGTTGCCGAGCGCTTTGGGCTGTCTGATCGCGAGGGCGAGGTGTTGGCGCTGCTGGTGGCAGGGCGCACCATCGAGCAAATTTCCCAAAGCTGTGCGTGTCGTTCAACACGGCGAAATCTCATGTGCGTCACGTATATACGAAAACCGGCGTGCATCTTTCGCAAAAAGAGCTTTTCGAGCTGGTGCGCGATGAATAGCCTTTTACCGCTTATGTCCATTGAGGGTGGCGGTAAAGTGGGCTTGAACACGCTGCCTGACCAGCAGATAGAGGAATTGGCGCTTACCGACTACAGCGCGCTGATTCCGATGAGCGCATAGCAAGCAGGTTCAACGACATTTACCGCGCGCCGCCGCAACACCGGCACGCATCAGCTGCTGGCCATGGACTTCACGGCGTGTTTTTCGGGCATGAATCTTCAATCGCGCGAGGACATCATGTTGATGCGACGCGACGGGAGGGGCGTCTTCGAGATAGCCCGCGCCATCGGGCGCAGCAAGTCGACGGTGTCGCGCGAGCTCAAGCGCAACTCGTGCGAACGGTTCTACCGCGCCTCGACCGCGCAGCGGCGCTACGCCGAGCGGAGGAAGGCGTGCCGCAGGCGGCGCATGCTCGACGACGAGCGCGTTTTCAACCTGGTCAGGGACAAGTTCCTGGAAGAGCAGTGGTCGCCCGAGCAGATAGAGGGCAGGTTCGCACTCGAGCTGGGCGGAAGCCCCGTCCCGTCAGCGACACCACCATCTATTGCGACGTCCAACTCTACTTCGCGCTTCCGCACCATACGTGGCAGCGCTGCACCAACGAGAACACCAACGGCCTCCTGCGGGAGTGCTTCCCGAAGGGCGAGTCGCTGGCACGCGTGAGCGAGAAGCGCGTGCAGGAGGTGTGCGATAAAAGCTCAACCGCAGGCCGCGCAAACGACTAGGCTACTGGACGCCGTACGAGGCCCATTGCTCAGAAGTGCTGCATTTGATTTGAAGATTCAAGGGCTTCGGTCCGTGTTTTGCATGGACCGCGCTGATGCGCAGCGGCGTGTGGATGTCCGCATCGGAGGTTAACGGCGATGCGGTGAATTCGCTTTCGCTGACAACCGACTTTTTCTGCAGCTGCGGCATTGCTGTTGATGCTGGTGTTGCGCCAATCGTTGCAGGCTGTATGCTCTCCCCGTGTGCTTTTGCTCATCGCAGGCATGTTCGGGTTTGCCGGCTCGTTGCTCATTGTGCTGACGGGTCCATACTACGGCCCGGTCGTCTTTGCCGCACTCGGCAATCCTAAGTGGCTGTTGACGGTGTCCGGAGTGCTGTGCGGCGTGTCGTTGGGCATGTTGTGCCTGGTTATAGGCGTACGTTACTGCATGCTTTCGTTTCGCTACGCTATTTTGTACTTATGCTATTCCAACGTGCTCGGTGTGGTGATCTACCTTGCCGTTATGGCGTCTCCCGCTTGACGCTGGTGGAAGGAGGGCCGACGTTTGCGTCGGTGGCGGCGTTTGCCGTGTTGCCGCTTTGCTCGGCGGCTTTTACCGCTCTGCGTTTCAACCCTATGTTATGGGCGTCGTGCTGCATGCCTGCAGATTCTGCCATGGGGAAAGACGCCGTCCGTTTCGCCTCGCTTGAGGCGCAAGCTCCCTCGCGTCGCTTTTTTTGAGGCTGTATTCGAAGCTGCTGTTCGTGTTGACCCTGTTCGCATTGGTGTGCGGCGGCGTGACCTTTATTGTCGTCGGCAATGCCCGGCTTCTTTGCTGCAAAGCCAGTACAACCTGCTCATGCTGCGCCTTCCGCTGTTGCTTGTCGTGGTCGTGGCGGTGACCAGCGTTGATGCTGCGTGAATCAACTTCTCGAAGCTTATCCTCGGCGCCATCATGGCGCTGGAGGCGTGCGTGGTGGTGGCACCGGTGCTTGACCCGGATAATCGGGCTTGGTTCGATACGGTGCAGCTGGTCAGCTTTGTTTTCGAGATCCTCATCTGGTCGCTCGTGTTCGCTGTCGGCGGTACGCACAGATCGTCTGCATCCATCATCGTTTCGCTTGGTTTGGGGTTGTTCTCGCTCGGCAGCGCGGTCGGGTCGGTTGCGGGCGTGCAGCTTGGGAGCATGACGGCGTTCATGTTCGTGAACCTGCTGTTCGCCGTGGCTCTGTTGCCGACGTTTGTGATGGTGGGCGAGCGCGACCTTGATGAGCTCATCGCGTTCGATTCCGACACCAGCGCTCCCGACAGCCTCGGTCAAGCGCTTGGCGGGAAGATCGCCCCGAAACAGGTGCGCGTCAAGGGCGGGTTTTCCGCGAAGCTTGACGAGTACGCCACGTTGCATCGCCTGACGGCGCGGGAGACCGAGACGCTTGCTATCTGGCCGCCGGCCGCGGCGACAACCAAATCGCAGAGTCCATGGGCGTGTCGTACAATACCGCGCACGCATGTCCGTAACGTCTTTTCGAAGTGCGGCGTGCACGGTCCCAGGAACTCATCGACGTTGTAAACGACTACGCCAAGTAACTCCGCCCTCCGTGTTTTAAACCCCTCGAACGATTTTGAACATCGGACAAGGAAGCCACCACCAGAGGTGGTTTCCTTGTTTTCCCAAGTGAAAGCCTCACTCGATTCGTATGAGTAGGAAAATACGCAGAAACGCGTGACATTTCACGCGTTTCGAATCTGTCTGCCCGTTTCGTGTCGGTCGTATGTTCGGCCCGCAGCCGCACACCGGATGCATTTGATGCCGGGGATGTCGGTGCGGCGGCGAAAGGGGACATATGAGTGAAACAGAAGCTTACGATCGCGTGCTCTCGTGCGTGATGAACCATCCGCTCAATCGCGAGGCGCTGATCGAAATCCCTAAGGTATTGCGAACAGGAGCGCGACCAGGCCGATGTCGAGGCGCATA
>VOFE01001984.1_pt1 | contig 41503 bp, 55 predicted proteins | sample 5384071 | NCBI WGS metagenome assembly VOFE01 (sample SAMN12384724, study PRJNA508395) | human gut metagenome | isolation source: healthy gut D | host: Homo sapiens
AATGTGCGCGAGGCCATCTTCAACGCCATCCCCCTGACTCTGAAATCCGCTGTCAGCGTGGGCATTGGCCTGTTTGTTGCCTTTGTCGGCCTGCAGAACGCCAAGCTCATCGTCAACAGCGATTCCACCCTGCTGACCTACCAGCACTTCAAGGGCGAAACCTTCCACAGCGTGGGCGTGGGCGCCATCCTTGCTCTGCTGGGCGTGGTCATCACCGCCATCCTGCTGGTCAAAAAGGTCAAGGGCGGCATCCTGTACGGCATCCTGATCACCTGGCTGCTGGGCATCGTGTGCGAGCTGACCGGTATCTACGTCCCCGATGTGGATGCCGGCATGTACTCCGTCATCCCCACCGCCTTTGTCAGCTTTGACTTCTCCGCACTGGGCGAGACCTTTGGTCAGGTGTTCAAGACCGATTTCTCCGGTGTCGGCCTGCTGAACTTCTTCGCCGTGATGTTCTCCTTCCTCTTCGTGGACCTGTTCGACACGCTGGGCACCCTGATCGGCGTGGCCTCCAAGGCTGATATGCTGGACGAGGACGGCCGTCTGCCCAACATCAAGGGCGCACTGATGGCGGACTCCATCGGCACCTGCGTGGGCGCTGTGCTGGGTACTTCCACCACCACCACCTTCGTGGAGAGCGCCTCCGGCGTTGCCGAGGGCGGCCGCACCGGTCTGACCGCTATGACCACCGGCGTGCTGTTCCTGCTGGCTACCATCTTCAGCCCGCTGTTCCTCACCATCCCCAGCTTTGCTACCGCTCCGGCTCTGATCATCGTGGGCTTCTACAAACCGGCGGATATGTCCGGCAGCTGGCTGGATATTGATTACAGCAAGCGCGACCGCGATACGCGCCGGGAAGAACGGCTGGGCTATTACTCGGTTCAGGATGCAGTCAATGCTGTCAGTCTGGATGCGACCAAGCTGAAGATCACCTCGATCAATCTGGTAAATGGTGAAACCCTGTCGCTGAACTGGTCGAGCAATGTGAAGGATCAGGATCTGGATAAGGTTTATTACGAGGTCAAGCTGTACAGCAGTGAGGACAAAGCGCAGCTCCTGTCGATCAATATTCCGGGCAGGAATTTGAAAACGGGTTCGCAGTCGGTTGCGGTTACGACCGAGGACAATGCGACGAAGGATTATACCTTCCCCGTGGAATACGACCGTACCAACAAGCGGGCAACACTTGTGCTGGACGGTATGATGAATGCGAAGCTGTACGACCGGCTGGATAAGCTGTCCGCTGCTGATAACAAAGCAGCCTTCCGGCAGAGCAGCGATACCAGCATCACGCGCTTCGGCGGCAAACTGGAAACCCCGCTGAATGTTTACGCAGCCGTGCAGGTATTTCCCGGACCCGAACGCAGAAAACACCGGCGGTGAGGAGTATCAAAAGAGTGATGCTATCGAATCCAATAAGGCGAACACGCTTTTCGGTGACGGCACCCGGTCGGATAACAGCCGGTACGAGATCGAAACCTTCCGTCATCTGTCCAATATCCGTTATATGAATACGGCGGCGGCATTTGCCGTTACCGCGCGTTCGCTGGACTGGACGAGCGACAGTGTAAAGGTTTACGGTACGGCAGCCCGCGGCGCGTTTTCGGTCTCCGCCGGCAAGGATATCGGCTTCCCGAGTATCCCTGCGCTGCGCAGCAATCAGACACTGGACGGCACAGGCGGTCTGCTGAACCGCATTGCCGGCGTGTTTACCGGCGGGAATGTCATCAGTAATCTCAAGCTGGATGAGACCTCGATTGCCGATGACGCAGAATATCTTGGTCTGTTCCGGAAAAACGCAGGCACGATCTATAATCTGCACCTGCTCAATCCGCAGGTGGAGATTGCCTCGGACAAGCTGGACAAGCTCAAGGGTGTCGGCGCAGTCTGCGGTTACAGCAATGGCTCTTTGAAGGGCGATAATGTGGACGGCACCAAGCCAGGGTGGAGGCTGCGCTGACTTCGGCACAGGCACAGGGCATCGGCGGTGTGGCCGGTGTGATTGAGGTCAGCGATTCTAAGTCGGTAACCAAGCTGTCTGCATCGGGTACCGTGACCGGTACGCTGCCGACCGGCGGTACTGCGCGTGGTATCGGCGGTATTGCAGGCAGCCTGACAACAAACGGTGCCGCAGTCAAGACTCTGACCAACAGCGCCGCTGTAACGGGCAATCGCTCGGTTGGCGGCATTGCAGGCTATTTTTCCGGCAAGAATCAGGCCACGGGAAAAGATATGGCTGACTGCCAAAATGAAGGTCTGATTCTCAGCAGCACAGCCGCAGATGATCATTCGCTGGCAGGACATTATATCGGCGGCATTGTCGGCTACGCGCATAATGCGTCTCTTTCGGAATGCAGGAGCCGTGCCGGATATGCGGACGGCTACACCTATAAGCAGGAGGATAGAGACAAGCTGCGCGGCAGATATGTCGGCGGCATTGTCGGCTACGGCGAACAAAGTGTGCTGTATGACTGCGAGACCGAGGCAAACGGCTACGTTCTCGGCAGCGAGTATGTCGGCGGCATCATCGGTGCGCTGAATCAGTCTGATACGCAGACGGCACTGCTCAGTGAAAACGGCACCAGAACAACCGTTAACGCAAGCTATGTCATCGGCAATTCGTATGTCGGCGGCATCATCGGTGAGAATAAAGGCGGTTCGACGATCAAAAAAACTGCGTCAACACAGGTGTCGCTGCGGGATACAATGTGTATATCGGCGGTATTTGCGGTGCAAATGAGAACAAGGCGGCCATCATAAACTGTGCAAGCTATGTTTCGGACACCAATAATGAGATCTACAGGCGTGTCACGGACTGGGGAGCTGTCGGCAGCTATGCGGGCGGTCTGACCGGCTACAACAGCGGCACGATCACCTTCAGCGACAAAGGACAACGCAGTCTCCAACCGGAGTGTGGCGGGTATCGTTGTCGGCAGGCACTATGTCGGCGGTCTGGTCGGCTATAACGACACGGACGGCACGATTGACATCAATTACACGCTCATCGGCGGCCGTGTTGCCGCAACCGGAGATTGTGTCGGCGGTCTGGTCGGTCTGAATGCTTCGACGGAGCTGCTCGAGAAGAAGCTGACCATCAAGCCGAGCAGTGTGCAGGGACGGTACTATGTCGGCGGTGCGATCGGTGCAAATGTGGTCAATCCGGAAGAGAATGTCACGGTCAGCGGTCTCAAGGTCGATAACAGCCTTGGCACGGTCACTGCAGAGGCATTCTGCGGCGGCCTGATCGGTTATCAGCGCACCTACGCGGCGGCAAACCTCGGCGGCAAGCGCTTTTGGGAGGCACTCAGCGATGACCTGCTGCCGGGTATTCAGGCGGGCAATGTGCCGGGTACGGCAGCGGCATCGCTGAATAACCACACCATCACCATCACGGCAAAGAAAAACAGCAGCCTGAAACCGCCTCCAACAACATGACCATCCGTGCATATGCGTATGCGGGCGGCATTGTGGGCTACTGTGAACCCCAGACTAAGATGTACGTTAAGGACTGCCTGAACGCAGGCGGCTTTGACCGTCCGGCAGAGGACACCTTCCCGGACAGCAAGTTGAAAACCGGTGTGGATATGGTATCTTATCTGCGGGCGCAGAAGTACACGGATGCCGCGAAGGCGCTCTCCGATGAGCTGGGCAGCGGCGAGCTGCGCGTTTCCATCATCGGCGGCGTGGTTGGTGTGAACGGTGAGAACCATGTCATCGACCACTGCGGCAACACCGGCACGATGAACGGTCTGAATGCCATGGGCGGCGTGGTCGGTCTGAACGAGGGGCATCATCCGCGGCTGCACGCTCTCCGGCAGCATGGGCAGCGCAACGCAGGATTATATCGGCGGTATCGCGGGTCTGAATGTCGGCGGCAGGACGGCGGGCACGATTGAAAACTGCACGACCGAGAAAAATTGCACCGTCACCGGACGGAACACGGTCGGCGGCATCATCGGCTATAATCTCAGCGGCGGCAGGATACAGAACAACACCAGCAGCGCCAATGTCAGCGGTGCAGGCCGTGTCGGCGGTATTGCGGGCGAAAACGGCGGTGCGATCACGCTTTCGAGCACACCGGCAGGAAAGCGCCGTGTCAACGGCAGCGGCAGCGGTGTCGGCGGCGTGATCGGCGTGAATACCGCAACCGGCACGCTCAGTCCGGCAAGCGGCAGCGCACAGGGCGATGTCATTGCCGCGGATAACAGGCTGACCGTGCGCGGCAGCAGTATGGTCGGCGGTATTGCCGGCATCAACCGCGGCACACTCGGCGGCACGAGCATCAACTGCCTGACCAATCAGGCGGCAGAGGTCCGCGCAGCGGCGGGCAGTGCAGGCGGCGTTGTCGGCGCGCAGGAGGGCGCAAAGGCTGTTCTGCGGTACACGAAGAATCTCGGTCAGGTGACCGCAAATGTCGGTGCGGCAGGCGGCATTGTCGGCATGAACAGCGCGAGCAGCACGGTCGAGAACTGTATCGGCAATGGCAGCGTCACCAGTAACGACGGCTATGCAGGCGGCGTTGCCAGCGAAAACTACGGTACGATCAGGAGCTGCAGCGTCGGCACGGATAACAGGGTAACGCTCATCACCCGCAACAAGACTGCGGCAGGCGCGATTTGTGCGGTAAACCACAAGGGTGGTACGGTTCAGGGAGCGGTACTCGGCGATCATATCACGATTTCCGGCAGTGCATTCATTCTGGGTGCTGTTGTCGGAGACAACAGCGGTACGGTCACGGAAACCGAGGTTTCGCAGCAGCCGACATACAGCGTTTCCGCAAGCACGCTGCAGGTCGGCGGTGCAGTCGGCATCAATCGAGCGGGGCGGTACGGTCAGCAAGGTGAAGGTCACCTCGAATTTCGAGAAATTCACGAAGTATACCTATCTCGGCGGTGTAGTCGGTCAGAATAATGCAAGCGGCAAGGTAACCGAATGCACTTTACTCCGGCACGATCGACGAAGGCAAGAGCGCCGTCGGCACCTGCTACGGCGGCATTGCCGGACTGAACGGTGGTCTGCTGCAGGGCAACACCGTTTCGGACTGACGCTGACGGCGGACGGTGTGTACACCGCAACCTCCACCAGCTCGGCGGCAGAAAAGGAACGCCTGTCGTCGCATATTGGCGGCATTGCAGGCAAGAATGATACGACCGGCATCATCGAGCAGTGCTACATAGACAATACCGGAACCGGCACGATCACGGTCAAAAAACGGCATGGTCGGCGGTGTGACCGGCTATAACAAGGGCACGATCACCATGTCCGGCGATAAGAGCACCGAAAGCTGATGGAAAACGTCACCAAGGTGAGCGAGCTGCTGGCGAATGCCAAGGAGCAGAACCTTTCTGCGGACACTACTTGGGTGGCATGGCAGAATGGCGCACAGGTCGAGAACATGAAGTTCAACGACGGCGCGGCGCTGAAGAACGGCCGAACCATGCAGATCATTGTATCGAGCAACGGCAATCTCGGCGGCGTGGCGGGCTACAACGCGCCGACCGGTGAGCTGAATCGCTGCGTCAGCGGCAGATGGCTGCTGGTCAACAAGTCGGACGGCATCGGTGTCGGCACCGGCGGTATTGTCGGCATGAACGAGAGCGAAAAGGACCTGTCGTTCCTGCTCAACCGCGCGTTTGTCGGCCGCCAGCTGAAAAAGCAGAATACCAGCCGCTTTGCGGGCGGTATCATCGGCACGCAGTCCAACAAGACCACAAGCGACTGGACGATTGAGAACTGTATCAATTATGGCACGGTTTACGGCTATCTGTCGCACTATTCGGGCGGCATTGTCGGCCAGTGGACGAATAACGGCGGCACGGTTGAGGATTGCTACAATTACGGCAATTTGCAGACCACTTATGCAGCCAACTGGGTCGGTGCATCCGGCGGTATCGTGGCACAGCTGTATCATGCGGCCTCCGGTCAGGATTTCAATATTCTGAGCTGCCAGAACCATGGCAGTATATATGGCCGCTGGGGTAACAACACGAGCTACAGTGCAAATGATAGTGCCGGCATTCTGGGTAATATTACGGCGTATACGGCAAGTTCGGCCGCCATGGGACAGCAGTTCAATATCAATGTAGTGGACTGCCTCAATGCACCGGGTGTTAAAATTTATTCGGGCTCGATGGCTTCCGGTATCGTGGGCTTCTTCTCGGTCGATAACGCAACATCGAACAACGGTGCTTCCATCACGGCATCGACGGCGAATATCGTGCTGAATATCGACCGTTGCCGCAACTATGCGTACAAGGACGAGTTGGTGGGTTATAACTTCCGCGCCGGTATCTTCGGTGACCGCTACGGTTCGGCTGCGACACAGAATACTTATATCCAGAATTGCTATTCTGTGCCGATCTTGTCGGATAACGGCATTATTTCGTTCAAGACTGGCGGTTCTACGCGGCTGGATGCAAACCGGGTTGGCAATAACTATTATTTCTTTGATACATGGGGGGCTGACAGAGAGCGGGAATACAGCTGGCATTACTTATAAAACGGACGAAGCGCGCAACAACGGTGCAGGTGAATCGCGGCGTGGTTATGCGCGCATGGCTGCATATGGTGAGTTTGACGGAAAATTCTATGCGGCGATTGTTGGTCCGCGTCTGGATCCGACTTTGAACTTGACACAAAATGAGGATGCCCGGACAAATGCGGTATTTATTACAACATGACAGATTCTAATACAAGGGTTGAAAATGGTATCCTGATCAGCAAATTCAATGATGGTACGGAAAAATTACCGGACGAATCCTGTTTGAAATGCCGCCGGATTATTCGTATGATCAGGTACGCACATGGCATGCAAACAACCTAATGCCTGCCATTAGCCAGAAAACCGGCAAACTGAACAACCTGTCAGGCGGAAAGATCATGGACGATTATGTTCGTGAGGCATACCGCACCATGGAGCACGGACAAAAAACAGCAAAAAGCTGGATGACTCGTTCACGGTTGACTTGAAACAGCAGACAGACGGCAGTTTCGATGTATCCATCGAGGATACGGACCGTCCCCTGTACTACGAAGGTACAGTGCTCGTTGATGGCAAGGAAGTAATGTCCAATCTGCGCTTTATCCCGAACCAAAAGGGACAGGGACAGTGGGACCCGAAGCTGAACGGCACACAGGCGTACGGCTCCGGTACGACCACCGGCACATTCCAGCTGCCGGCAAGCCTTGCGGCAGACACAGCAGGCAAGACCATTACATTGTCGGTTCGTGCTGTCAGTCTGTTTGAAGATACCGCGCCTTCTGCATGGAAAACTGCGGCGACGCAGAATGTGTCGGTGCTGCCGACACCGGATGTCAATATCCGACTGGTGAGCCATTGGAACAATGGCGCTAAATACCAGATCTCGCTGAAAAACCTTGCGGCTTATGCGGTCTTCAGCAACTGGAAGGTCACCTTCAGGCTTGGCTCGCAGACCGTGACCATTGATCAGAACAACCATACCGCCGAGATCAGCGGCGATGATTTGAAGGAGCTGATCGTCACGGCAGCGGCGGGCATTACGCACGGCATTCAGCCGGCCTCCGTGACGGATACTATCCCGACCGACACGCCGAAGTACAAGCCGGACGGCAGTATTAACCAGCTGTCGGTATCGTACTCGGGCAGTACGGTGGATGATTGCACGGTCACGGCTGCACTGACGGTCAACGAGCCGCAGATGGAAACACCGCCGATTTACCGTATCGAGGTGCTCGGCACGGTTGGCACAAATGAGTATGTGTTTGCGTATGAGGATGTGCTGACCTCGGCGGGCAACACGGTTACGGGCAAACTTCCGCGACCTGCCGAAGGAGTATTTCGCGGAGAATGTCACAAATCGTCGGGTGCGTGCATGGTACGCCGCCTCCGGTCTGGGACCGGTTTACACCTATGGCGATACCCGGCAGGCCGGCGATGCGTCCGCTACGCTGCGGACTTACAGCGCGGAGGGCGTTCAGCAGCAGGACAAGACCATTTACAGCCATGTTCTTGGCCATGCGAATGACTTTGCAAACTACATTAGAACCGCGGCGCTGAACATCAAGCCGCTGGCAGCACCGGAGCTGAACGACCCGGTACTGATACCGGAAGATAACGGCAGTATCAGCTACCGGTTCTCGTGGACGCAGTCCGGGCAGGGGACTGCAGTGCCGCACTACAGCGTCAACTGACCGGCATTACTGCGGCAGGCGCAAGAATCGGCATTCCGGTCAACGAGGTTTACGGTACGCAGGAGAATCCGAATACTTCCAAATCGTTCACCATCAGCGCGGACGACTGGCAGTACGCTGAGGTTGAGCTGACCGTTACCCGTCTGGGACAGGCATACGGCGAGGTTGGCCTGAGTACGACGAAGAAGTACGCTGTCAAGCAGCGCCTCGAGCGTCCTGGACAGCCATTGGTAATCAACCCGGATACCAACGAGCTGGAATACACCATCGGCTGGAGTGCCATCGGCAGCGAAAAACGGCTGTGCAGGCTATCAGATTTATGTGCAGCCGGAGGGCGAAACGGCCGCTGCCCTGGGTGAGCTTGTGCCCGTCAGGGGGGCGGCACCTGCTCGGTAAGCCGCAGTCTGGAGGATTACGCCGGCAAGACCATCGACCTCTATCTGGTGGCGGTGGCTGCTGATGATTCCGGCTACGCGGACAGTCCGAACGGTATCGTGTACACGATGACCGTGCCGATGCGTCTGAATACGCCGAGCGTCAAGTGGTCGTACAACTGGAATGCGACAGCAAACAACCCGATTCCGGCGGCCGACTTCCGAAGCGGAGGCCTGCAGGTCACCGTTACGCCGGAGAATAAGGCCAGTGTACCGCCCGGCGGCAGCACCTATCTGCTGCGGGTAAAAATCATCGGGACGGACGGCACAACGGTGACTTACCCCGTTTCCGCAATGAGCGAAAAGCGGCGGCAGCTACGTCTGCAGCCTGACCGATCTGGATACGAAATACGCAGGCTGTTCTGTACGGTTTGAGGCTCGTATTTGGCAATCCGCCGGACAGGTAAGCTCGGTCTGGGTATCGAGCGGCGATGTGGTATTCCCGCGTGTGAAGCTGGAAGCACCGAGCGCGTCGCTGGCAAACGTGAATGAGACGCTTGCGGTCAGCTATGGCCCGATGAATCGTCTTATCAACACGGCAGAGTGGGATGCACAGCTTACCGCGCTCTCGTGGGACGAGGTGGCAGAGGCTGACCTGTATCGGATTGAATTGACCGATAAGGACGATAAATCCACGACGGTTACCATCGATATGAGCGGAACCTGCCGGAGATTATCATAAATGGTCAAAATACGTTTGCAGTTGCAGGGGATGACTGGTATACTGTAAAAACAGGGCAGTGCGGTCAACGGCAGATACAGCCTTACCAATGGCAGCATTCGTTATTACAGCTATCAGCCGGATATCATGCTGCAGGTGAAGGACGGCACATTTACCTTGAAGCTGCCTAACATTTTCTCCGTGGTAACGCACGAGAATCAGACCCTGCAGCTGACGAATGGTATACAGATCAGCAGGGTAACTGTCATTGCGGACAGCAAGAGCGACCGTTATACGGAATCCGATCCTGCTGAGCGCAGATTTGTAGTTAGAAGGAGGCGGCAGACATGAAGCGGATACGTCAGGGATGGAACACCCTGCGGCGCAGCAGGCGAAGCGGTGTTTCGCTGATCGTAGCACTTTGTGCTGTCGCCGTCCTGATCGGGCTTTCGCTCAGTATCGTGTATTCCTCATCCCTGCTGCTCGCGGGCCAACCGCAAGATCGGCAGGGAACGCTGTTATCAGCTGGCGCAGTCCTTTGCACAGGTGCTGGACAGCGAACTGCAGGAATACAAAACAATAAAGCCGGAATTGATACCAATTTTGCGCCGGAAGGCTGTTTCTACCGTGAAGTGAACAACATTTTTAGCGGAAGATACGGGATTGGGTATTTACGATCCGGACCGTTCCGGATGAAACCACTGCCTGCTATAATGCGGGTTCGACCGAGGATAACTATGGCAGGATTACGATTCTGCCCGTGATGTTACCGATGTGCAGGATCCCGATCACAGGCGATACCTTTTGCATACGATGCTCGGAACGAAGGCACCGAAAAAGGCAGAGCAGACAACCTTTAACAGACATCAGGTTTGGGTAGGCGTCAAGGCGGAAAAGGGAGCGGACAGCTACATGTACACCACAGAATACCGCCGAAAGGACAGTTTTCAGCCAATCTACACATGGAAAGGGAAGACGGCGTCAGCGGATCGTTCCAGGTCTACTGGGTAAACGGCCGCTTTTGCCCGAAGTGCCAACGGCAAGGAGCCGGTAGAACCCAGGGTCATTGGCGAAGGCAAGGATGCCCGTACGGAGCATGTGGAGATCAGCTATACCTATGATATCAACAATCCGACGTACAGCCGATACGAACCCATTCACAAGCCGGCAGCCCGGACAACCGGAGGTGCAGCCGATGAATAGACTGATTCGCGTGCTGCGCGACCGCCGGGGCGAATCCATGGTGGAAAATTCTGGTTTCCACGGTGGTATTCATGCTGCTGCTGGGCGCGCTGAACGGCGCAGTCGGCTTTGCCTCAAATGCGCAGCGCAAGTCGGAGCAGCTCCGCAGGGACGCGACCGAACTGCAGGAAAGCGTGCGCGGGAATGCAGAAGTCGCGGACGGCGAAGCTGCCACGTACGATTTTAAGGTGACGACGTCGAACGGCGAAGATACCGATATTGACGCCTTCCGCGTAAAGGTAAAAAGCAGACCGTAAACGCCAAAACCGAGGACGGCAAAACCGTGCCCTTCTACCGGTTTGCGAAGGGAGAGTGACGGCATGAAACGCATCGCTCAATCCTGCGCGGCCGGGAAGGCATGACACTGGTGGAGCTTGTGGTCGGCGCCGGACTGCTGTGTCTGGTCATCGGCATATTCAGCGCGTCGCTGCGGCCGGCGGCCGAGGTATCGCGCCGCACGCAGGAGCTGAACAGCGCCGAGCTGATCGCGGACGACCTGCTCGAAACCGTGCGCAGCAAGGTGGAGACCGCCACGGATTACATCAAATGCTACGACAGCGGCACGGACGTGACGAATAAAACCGGCTCGTCCGAAGGCTCGGCGATCGAGTTTGGCTATGAGACCGAACAGGGATATAACGCGGCGGAGCTGCTGACGGCAGACGGCTGCGGACCAATCAAAATCGTGATTGCCGATAAGGACTCCGGTGAGCAGCCTCGAGTGGAAAAGGGTTATCTTGTCGAGCGCTATTATAAAGACGGCTACAGGCAGGATGCGGACGGCAATCCCATTGCCCGAGCCATGACGAAAACCTATGCAGAGGGCTTTTATATGGGTCTCCGCGCCGGACTGCATTTCAAAATCGACGAAGCAAAGCACACCGTTACCGCCACCGTGACAATTTACCGCGATAAGGATTTGACCGATAAAAAATCTATTCGATTCGCTCATTATCGACCTGCGGTACGATATTCCGGTGAAAACCGAGGTAACGGCAACGAAAAGCCGGCATAACGGCAATGTAATATGTGTAACTCTGCGGAACACCGCCGCAGCTTACAGAGATAGAAAAACAAAAATAAAATTGGAGGAATAAGATCATGATGGAAAAAATGATCGCGCTGCAGCAGAAGCGCCACAGCAAGAAGGGCGGCTTTACGCTGGTAGAGCTGATCGTGGTTCTGGTTATTCTGGCAATTCTGGCAGCGCTGCTGATTCCGGCGCTGACTGGTTATATTGATCGTGCAAAGGAAAAGTCTGTTATCGCTGAGACTCGTCAGTGTGTAATGGCGGCGCAGACATTGGCAGATGAAGCATATGGCAATGTAGCAGCAGGCACGGCTGTTACGGTTGATGCTGGCAAGGTAGCCACTCTGGCTGAAGTTAGCGGCACAGTATCTGATATTAAATTTGATGGCACGAATAAAGTAAAATTACGGGTTTGAAATATACTAAGGGCACTAAAGTGTGCACTTATGATGGTACGAACTACACGGTAGCTTAATAATGCTTGCCTTCACCAACCACCACGCCCGTACCGCACCGTCTAACCACGGTGCGGTACGGTGGCTGACGGTGGTGACTTGATTCATACCGCTGTAACGAGGCGGAACGCAGTAACGGTGCCTGCGTTCGGCTTGCGGACGGTATGGCGGGTCACAGCCCCTTAACGTTTAAGTGGCTGTGACCTGTCATCGGTTTTTGTATGGCAGATTCTATTTGTAAAAAAATCATTCCAAACCAACCCAACGAGGAGGGAACCAATGCTTTACATCGCCTATGCTGTATTATGGCTGTTACGGTTCGCATTGGGCGCATGCGTATTCAGCTTTCTCGGTGTGGTGGTATGGCGCCTGCCGCGCAGAGAAAGCGTGGTGAAGGGACGCAGTCACTGTCCGGTGTGCGGGCGCACGCTGTCGGCGGCGGAGCTGCTCCGTGCCTGAGTTATCTCCTGCAGGGCGGCAAATGCCGCGGCTGCGGTGCAAAAATTCCCGCAAAGGGATTTCTGGATCGAGGTGCTCGGCGGTTTGTGCTCCTGTGCCTGCGCATACGCCTTCGGCGGCGAGACCGCACAGGCGGCGCTGGCGTTCACCGTGCTCGGTATTCTGACGGTCGTGGCGCTCATGGACATGGACACGCTTGAAATCTACGACCGGTTTCCGGCGCTGCTGTTTGTCTGCGGCATCGCTGCGCACATACTTATCCCCAGCCTGGGGATAAAATCGCGGCTGATCGGCTGCGTGATCGTCAGCGTACCGATGCTGCTTTGGCGCTCATCGTGCCCGGCGGCTTCGGCGGCGGTGATATCAAGCTGATGTTTGGCGCGGGCTTTTCCTCGGCGCAAAGCTGACGGTCGTTGCCGCGTTTATCGGCATTCTGCTCGGCGGCGGCTTCGGTGCGCTGCTGCTCGCCAAAGAAGGCAAACCGGAAAAGCCAGTTCGCATTCGGTCCGTTTTTGTGCATCGGCATTGCGATCGCCATGTTTTTCGGAGAAACGATCGCGGACTGGTATATGGGATTATTGTAATGAATGGAGAGGAGGGTCAGCATGGCTGCATCCAACAACCACAGGCTGACCGTCACGGTCAAACCGAACAGCGGTCACACGCTGTTCCGCTACACGGCAAAAGGACATAGACGGAAAGGTAGTCCGCGGCGCAATGGAGGCTGCGGACTATGACACGTTGTATACCCAATTACTCGCTCAGGGGCTGTATCTGCAGAGTGCGACCTGCCGCGGTGCGGGCCGCAAGCCGCGCACGCTGCGTCCGCAGGAGCTGAGCGACCTGTGCCGTCAGCTGTCCACGCTGCTGGCTTCGGGTGTCAGTCTGGTGCGCGCGCTGACGATCATCTCGCAGGATGAGGGCATCAGCGCGGGTCTGCGCCGCATTTACGAGAGCGTGCTGGGTGAAGTCCGGAAAGGCTCGAGCCTTTCTGCCGCACTCGAGGCGCAGCAGGTGTTCCCGACGCTCATGCTCGGCATGATCCGCGCAGGCGAGGGCAGCGGCAAGCTGGATCAGGTCGCGGGCGGCTCGCCATCCACTACGAGAAGGCGCACCAGATGAACCAGCAGGTCAAGTCAGCGCTCATGTACCCGATGATCCTTGCGATTCTGGCGGTCGCGGTCGTTATCGTTATCGTAACCTTCGTGCTGCCGCAGTTCAGCGATCTGTTCTCCACAATGGATTCGCTGCCGGGTGTTACGCTGGCGCTGATGGCGTTTTCCAATTTTATGGTTACCAAATGGTATCTGATGATACTGGGTGTCGCGGCAGCGGTCATGGTTATCCGCACGCTGCTGCGCATTCCGGCCGTCCGGCTGGAAATGGACCGGCGCAAGCTCAAAATGCCGGTTTTCGGTCCGCTCAATCAGGTTATCTGCACGGCGCGGTTCGCGCGAACCATCAGCAGCCTGTACTCGAGCGGTCTGCCGATCGTCACTGCGCTGCAGACCGCCCGTGATACCATCGGCAACGCCACATCGTTTCGCAGTTCGATGATGTGCTCGTGCAGGTGCGTTCGGGCGTCAGCCTGTCCGCCGCCCTCGAGACCGTAGACGGCTTTCAGCGCAAGCTGTGCAGCAGCATTGCAGTTGGCGAGGAGACCGGACGACTGGACTCCATGCTGGATTCCATCGCGGATTCGATGGAGTACGATGCACAGCAGGCGAGCAAGCGCATGATGACCATTCTGGAGCCGATGCTGATCGTGCTGATGGCGTTCGTGGTCGGCTTTATCATTATCGCAGTCATGTCGCCGATCATCGGCTCGTACAGTGCGATTGAGAGTTCGGGAACGTATAATCTCGGAAACGTGTAAACCTCACAAAAGGGAGAAATGAGAATGAACACAACCGTTTTGGCGCTGCAGGAGGAGCAGGTGCTTGTCGCGGTCGGCAAGTCCGGCGCGCAGCCTTCCGTGCAGGCGCTTTACAGTGCCCCCACACGGCGGCGGCATGGAAAACTGGGAGAAGGCGATAGGCGCACTCTGGCAGCAGCACAGGCTGCCGACCCGCGGCATCACGCTCGTCCTGCCGGATGAGGCGGTTGCCACCAAGACCATCACCGCACCGAGCATGCCGGAAAACAAGCTGGAGGAGCTTGTGCGGCACGAAATGCGTCCGCGGGAGGATCAGCTTGCGGCGGCGGACTATGTGCCGCTCGGCACAGATGCCGAGGCCGTCAGCAGCTGTTCTGCGCTGCCTGCCGCAAAGGAAACGATGGAGGAATACCTTGCAATGACCGACCGGCTCGGCCTGCGCCTGCAGAGCGTTACCGTTACTATGGCAGGACGGCTCAAGCTCCTGCATGCCATGCAGTCCATGCAGGGCAAGACCTGTATCTGGCTGTGCTTTGAGGGGCAGCAGCGTGCTTTCGCTGCTGGTCGAGAACGGCGAAGTACCGTTATTCCAGCCGCAGCCGTATTTTCAGTGAGCCGGGCACGGTGGATTTCGGCACTGAGATGACGAGAAACGTTTCCGGCACCATGCAGTTCCACACGGCAAGCCGCGCGGGCGGCACGCTGACCGATGTGTATTACGCCGGCTGCTCGGATGATGATTTCGAGGTGTGTCTGGCGGGTATCCGCGGTCTGGGGCTGAAAGTGAGCCGTCTGCCCGAATGTCGTGCGTTCCGCGCGCCCTGCCGAACGGCGAGCGGCTGGACGACTGGCTCGGCTGTGCCGAGACTTTGATTCGAACCGTACTTCGTGCAAACAAGGAGCTGGATCTGCTCCGCAGCTATCGGCGTTTGTCCCGCGGCAGCAAAGGGCAGACCGGCCTGCTGCACAGCTTCTACACACCGATTGCGGTGTGTCTGGTGGTGTGCGCTGCGGTCTGGTGTGTGTTCCTGCAGATGAACAGCAGCCTGAGCCACAGGACCGACGACATCAACGACTGGCTGAACGATCCGACCGTGATCGAGCAGTACAACGAAGGCTGCCGAAAAGCAGCAGCGCAATGACAATCTGGTGCAGGGACTGCAGCAGGTGCGCAATCTGACGGACGCGCTTGCCACCTATCCGCAGGTGGACAGCGCCCTGATAGCAAGATCGGCGCGGCAGGTGGCGCTCAGGTCAGCATGGTGCTGACCGGCTATGATGCGGCTACCGGCGCGCTGCAGTTCGATGCACAGAGCGGCAGCGTTATCGACATTCGAGCTATGTGCTCAAGCTGCAGAAAACCGGCCTGTTCCGCAAGGTGGACTACACCGGCTATACCTATGAGGACGGCGTGTACGTCCTCAGCCTGAACTGTATCTTGCTGGGAGAGGAGGCAGCCGAATGAACATCGTTGTAACCGAACGTGATAAAAAGCTGCTCCGGCTGGTGGCCTGTCTGGCGATAATCGTCATTTTCGGCATGTATCTCATCCGTCCTGCGATGGAAAATCACGAAACGCTGCAGAACAGTATGACGCCGCCGAACAGAAGCAGCAGGAATATCAGACGCAGATTGCCGCACTCGCGACGATTGACGACATTATCGCGCAGAATGAAGCCGCGCTGAACACGGCAAGCGAAAAATACTACAAGAGCGATCTGGAAACCCGTCAGATGGACGATATCATCACGGGTATCGCGCTCGAGAACGGGCTGTTTCCGCAGTCGCTGACGCTGACGGAAGCCGCTCGGGTGCGGTCAGCGCGTATCTCGCTGAGCAGGGAAGCTGCGCAGACGGACGGCAGTGCGGACACCTCGTCCGATGCGGAATCCGCCGATTCGACCGACGATTCGACCGACGATACATCGGCAACGCTGATACAGCCGGTCAACTACGTTTATATCGGCACTGCGACTATCTCGGCGCAGGGCGCTGTAACCAGTGGCTGAACTTCCTCGATGAGGTGGAGCACAGGTACAAGGGTCTGCGCGTGACCAATTTCAGTATTGCAGACTATGATTATGTGGCGAACAACACGCAGGCGGTCAGCACCAATCTGATCACCGGCACGCTGGAGATCTACATGTGTGTCAGCGACAAGGAGGCAGACGCATGAAAACCAATTTGCGTATCGGCGAAGTGCTGATGGAGCGCAATTACATCACGCAGGAGCAGATGGAGCAGGCGCTCGCCTACCAGAAGGAGCACCGTGAAAAGCGAGTCGGTCAGATCCTGATCGAGCTGGGCTTTGTCACCGAGGCACAGGTGCTCGAGGCACTGGCTGCCCGTCTGGGACTGGAGATTGTGAGCATCGGACAGATGCAGGTCGATCTGACCGCTGTCCGCATGATTCCGCGTGAGCTGGCGGAAAAGCAGAACCTGCTTGCGGTCGGCTTTGCGGACAAGAGCCTCGAGGTCGTGACGAACGATCCGCTCAACTACTTTGCCTTTGAGGAAGTGCGCCAGCTGACCGGCTGTCAGGTGGTCATCCGCCTGAGCGAAATGGGTCCGCTGCAGAGCGCAATCCGCTACTATTACGCCGAGGTCGGTGCACAGCAGGCGGCACAGACCGCCAACGAGGACTTTGCAGAGCGCAATGTGGAGATGCTGCAGGTAGAAGAGAGCGAAAGCGGCGATCCGGAAGCGCCGATCGTCAAGCTGCTCAACAGTCTGCTCGACCGTGCCATCAGCACCGGCGCAAGCGACGTGCATATCGAGCCGTTTGAGGGCAGTACGCGCGTGCGCATGCGTATCGACGGCACGATCGTCGATTATGTAACGCTGCAGCGCAGTGTGCACCAGCCGCTGATCGCGCGAATCAAGATCATGGCGAACCTCGATATTGCCGAGCGCCGTCTGCCGCAGGACGGTCATTTCCGTATCCGTGTGGGACAGAGCGAGTACGTTAACATCCGTGTATCGCTGCTGCCGACCGTGTTCGGAGAAAAGGCCGTGCTGCGAATTCTGGCAACGGCGGGTCAGGTCGATTACGCCAGCCACTTCGGCATGGATGACGAAAGCTATGCAAGGTTCCTGCCTATGCTGAATTCACCGAACGGCATTATTTATATCACCGGTCCTACCGGTTCGGGTAAGTCGACCACACTGTACATGGTGCTCGAGTACCTGTCGCACCGGCAGGTGAATATCTCCACGGTTGAGGATCCGGTGGAGAAGAACGTGCCGAGCATCAACCAGACGCAGGTCAATCCGGTTGCCGGACTGACGTTTGAGTCCGGTCTGCGCGCCCTGCTTCGTCAGGACCCGGATATCATCATGGTCGGTGAGACCCGTGACGGCGAAACCGCCGGTATTTCGGTTCGTGCGGCCATCACCGGTCATCTGGTGCTGAGTACGCTGCATACCAACAATGCGGTTTCGAGCATCGTCCGTCTGGCCGATATGGGCATCGACCACTATCTGATCGCAAATTCGCTGGTCGGTCTGGTCGCGCAGCGACTGATGCGCAAGGTGTGTCCGCACTGCGGCAGAGAGGTCGCAGTTACGCCGCAGGAGCAGGCGCTGCTCGGCAAGGATATCACGACCATCAAGCGCGGCACAGGCTGTGCGCACTGCAACGGCACCGGCTACCGTGGCCGTATTGCCGTGCATGAGATCGTCGCGATCGACCGCAATATCCGCCGCATGATCAGCCGCGGCGCCGAAACCGAGGAGATCGAGGCCTACGCGCGGGAGCAGCAGGGCATGCGCAGCCTGGAAGGAAAAGGGTCTGGAACTGGTAAAACAGGGGGTTACTACACCGGAGGAGCTGCTCAGGATCGCGTATTACGCATAACCGGAAACCGCTCTGTATCTTTTGATACAGAGCGGTTTTAACGATTATAAGCAGAATTACAGAACGAAATCATCATAAATGAACGTGCGTTCGCTGTTGACTGGCGCCCCGGAGCCGAAAACTTTTCCTTTACATTCTTATCTCAAGCGGGTATAATACCCCTTGATGGATGGCATTCCGCAGAGCGGAAGCTATACCTTGTCACAACATGTTTTTCAAATTTTTCCGACAGTGATTTTACGTTGCGTCACACCACAGAAAGCGGGTGACAGCATGAACATTGGCATTGTTGGAGCAGGAAAAGTCGGCTTTTCCTTCGGCAGACTGCTTGCCGAAAAGGCGTGCGGATATCCGGCTATTACAGCCGCAATTCCGACAGCGCAAGAGAAGCCGCAGAATTTACAAATTCCGGACACTATACCGACCTGGGCAAACTCATCGAAGATAGTGACGCGATTTTTATCACCGTTCCGGATAATGCGATCACCGAGGTGTATCGGCAGGTCGCAGAATTTGAAATTCAGGACAAGTATATATGTCATTGCAGCGGCGCTTGCACAGCCGAGGAAGCCTTTCCGGGTATTCACGCGCAGGAGCCTATGCAATATCCATTCATCTGCTATTTCCGATCAGCAGCAAGTATAACTGCTGGCGGGAGCTGGCAGGTGCTTTTTTGCGTCGAGGGTGACGCGCAGGCGGTCGAGGTCTTTGTACCGCTGCTGCGCGGACTGGGGATGCAGGTGCAGACCATTTCGCCGGAGAGCAAGGCGCAGTACCACCTCAGCTGTGCACTGGCAAGCAACTTTGTCTGCGCACTTGTGCAGCGCAGCGCCGAATTGCTGGGCGGCTGCGGATTCTCCCAAAACGGACGCACTGCACGCGCTTGCGCCGCTCATGCGGAGCAATCTGGCGCATGTGATCGAGCACGGTGCCGTCTCAGCGCTGACCGGACCCATTGAGCGCGGCGACACGCAGACCGTGCAAAAGCATCTGTCGTGCCTGACGGAACGAGACGACCGGCAGCTTTACGCTGCTGGGACTCGAACAGGTCAAAATGGCACAGGAAAAACATCCTGAGCAGGATTACGGCACGCTTGCCGCCCTGCTGAATAGGGAAAAGGAACAGAACGAATGAAGAACACAGTGAGCACATTTCTCTCGATGAAGCAAAACGGCGAACGCCTCACCGAGATTACCAGCTACGATTACGACCGCCAAGCTGGTAGAAAAAGCGGGCATCAACGCCATTCTGGTGGGCGATTCGCTCGGCATGACCATGATGGGTTATGACACGACCCTGCCGGTTACGATGGAGGACATGATCCACCACAGCGCCTGCGTCGTGCGCGCGTGCGAGAACACCATGGTCATCATGGATATGCCGTTTATGAGCTATCAGGCGTCGGTTTCCGAAGCCGTGCGCAACGCAGGCCGGCTGATGAAGGAGGCGCGCGGACACGCGGTCAAGCTGGAGGGCGGCGCAGCCGTTGCCGAGCAGATTCGCGCCATTACGGATTCTGGCATTCCGGTGCAGGCACATATCGGCATGACGCCGCAGAGCGTCAACGTGTTTGGTGGCTTTAAGGTACAGGGCAAGGGCGAGGATGCGGCAAAGCGGCTGCTCGAGGATGCCTTCACCGTACAGGAGGCCGGTGCATTTTCGGTCGTGCTCGAGTGCGTACCGCCCAAGCTGGCGGCGCTCATCTCGAAAAAGCTGACCATCCCCACCATTGGCATTGGTGCAGGTGCAGGTTGCGACGGCCAGGTTCTGGTCTATCAGGACATGCTCGGCATGAACATGGACTTTACGCCCAAGTTCGCCAAGCAGTTCGACAATATCGGTGAGCGCATGGTGGATGCGTTCCGCGCTTACATGAACGAGGTGCAGAACGGCACGTTCCCGACCGAAAAGCAGAGCTTTGTCAAGTCTGACTGCAGCGATGAATATCTCGCCAAACTCGACGCTGAATTTTGAGAGAAACAGGAGTATATACAATGAAAATCGCAACAACCATCGCAGAAGTACGCGCACAGGTGCGCGAGTGGAAACAGCAGGGGTCTGACCGTCGGTCTGGTGCCGACCATGGGCTATCTGCATGAAGGACACGCCAGTCTGGTCAAAACTTCCGTGCAGCAGTGCGACCGCACGGTAGCGTCCGTGTTCCTCAATCCGACCCAGTTCGGCCCGGGTGAGGATCTGGAGACCTATCCGCGTGATTTCGAGCACGACTGTGCGCTGCTGACTGAGTGCGGCTGTGACATGGTGTTCCATCCCGAGGTGTCCGAGATGTATCCGGACGGCTTTGCCACCTTTGTTGAGGTGCAGTCCGAAATGCCGCGTCAGCTGTGCGGCAAGACCCGTCCGATCCATTTCCGGGGCGTGTGCACGGTCGTTTCAAGCTGTTCAACATCGTAACGCCGGATAAGGCGTTCTTCGGTCAGAAGGACGCACAGCAGCTGGCGATCATCCGCCGTATGGTGCTCGACCTGTCCATGGGCATTGAGATCGTCGGCTGCCCGATCATCCGTGAGGCGGACGGTCTGGCGAAGTCTTCGCGCAATACCTATCTGAGCGCAGAGGAGCGCAAGGCGGCGCTCGTGCTGTCGCGCGCTGTAAAGCTCGGCCAGGAGCTGGTCCGGAACGGCGAGAAAAACGCGGATGCAATCGTCAATGCCATGCGTGCGCTTATCGAGCAGGAGCCGCTCGCGCGTATTGATTACGTCTCCGCAGTGGACGGCCTGACCATGCTGCCGGTGCATGAGATTAACGGCGGCGAACTGATCGCTATGGCGGTCTATATCGGCAAAACGCGCCTGATCGACAACTTTTCGGTGGAGGGATAAGTTATGACAGTACAGATGCTCAAGGGTAAAATCCACCGTGCAACGGTCAAGCAGGCCGAGCTGAACTACGTCGGCTCGATCACGGTTGATGCCGATCTGCTGGATGCGGCCGGCATTTACGAATACGAGAAGGTTGCCATCGTGGATATTGAGAACGGCAACCGCTTTGAGACCTATACCATCGCCGGTGAGCGCGGCAGCGGCATGATCTGCCTGAACGGCGCGGCGGCGCGCTGTGTCAGCGTGGGCGATAAGGTCATTCTGATGGCGTACGCGCAGCTGACGCCGGAGGAGGTCAGGAACGGCTATGCTCCTCAGGTCGTGTTCGTGGATGAGGAAAATAAGATCGTCCGCACCACCACCTATGAGAAGCATGGTCTGCTCAAGGATATGGCGTAATGAAAAAAGGAGAACCCGGGTGGGTTCTCCTTTTTCATTGGTACAAGCTGAGGATTAGAGTGAAGAGAGGTAAGGTGAAACGCAGGCACAAGAAAAGATTCGCAGGTGCCGTCTATCACAACGATGCAAACGAGTTGCGCGACACTGTTGCGTCGCGCCTGCGGAGAGTAAACCGTATATGTAGCAGCAGGGTAGGCGAGAACTGCATAGAGGTAGAGAAATGGGCGCACACTGTGCGCCCTACGGAAGAAAAAAATCCTTTGCCGTTTCTCTTTGCGAAGCGGTCGCCGGTCTCTGGTCTGCGCCAGACTATCAAATAAAAGGAAACTGGAGTCCCAAGAGGATAGTACTCATCTAATCCACGCACGGCGTGGGAACAAGGTTTAGTGGCCTACGGGCAAACCTTAGGTGTCCATCCCTCTTATGCGCCCGCGCGGCGTCAGAGCACGTCCCCCGCGCTCCGCAGAGCGCAGCTCTCCGTTGAGATTAAGCGAAAAACCTTCCCGCCCGGAAAGGGCGTATTGCTAACGCAACTCGTGTGCCCCGCAAAATCGGTGCCGAGTAAACCGGCAAATCAAAATTATCGATTGAAGATTAAACCGACTCCATCTCCGTCGCAGAGGATTTGTCTGCGTTCTCCCGGAACAGCAGACCGAAAATACGGCGTACCACCGGACCGGCTGCAAACAACTGCCACAGCAGTGCCATCGGGAAGTTCATAACGGTGGTCTGTACCCAGATTGCAAAGAACTGTGCGTTATGGCTGTCCTTGAACAGCAGGGTGGCAAAGAAGCTCATGCACGGGCACATCAGCCATACGGATGCAGCCGAGATGGCAAGCATAATGCTGGTCTGGCTGGCTTCGCGCGGGTTGACAAGACGGAATGCAACCTTCATCGCCAGCTTGCCGACAAACACCAGCTCGAGCAGAATTGCGATAACAGTCATGATCGGCCACTCGTGGAACACTGCGAGAAATACCCAGTTCTGCATGGAACCGGTGTTCAGCACGATGTTGTACGCTACCATGCCGTATACCATGACAGAAGCCATGATAATGGTGTAAATAACGTCCTGAAATTTGTTTTTTGGCATTTTGTTTTCTCCTTTTTGTGTATGTGAAATATTTTTTGATAACGAATAGAAATGCAGCTGAACGCAAAAAAAATAGGACGAAGTAAACTTTCGTCTACTTCGTCCTATGGACTACTTCAACTACCATTAATTATAGATATCATACAATATTTTATGAGCGTTCGTCAAGACTAACTTGGTTGTTGACAAGACTGTTCCCTGGGTGTATACTGTGTCTGTAAATGAACCCCTCCCTCGGGGGAGGGGTACGGATAGGAGATGCGATATGAAACAACGGTTTCGGGTGGGCGGCATGAGCTGCGCGGCCTGCTCCGCCCATGTGGAGAAAAGCGTTTCGGCGGTGCCGGGTGTCAGCGGCGTGCAGGTAAATCTGCTTGCCGGCAGCATGGCGGTCGAGTACGACAAAACGCGTGCGACGCACAGACGATTATAAAGGCGGTCGAGTCCGGCGGCTACACGGCTGCGGTGGACGACGGCAGGCAGATATCGGCTCCGGCGCAAAGCCCGCAGGCGGACGAGGCGCTGAAGGAAATGAAGACCCGTATTATCGTTTCGGCGATTTTCATGCTTGTCCTGATGTACTTCTCGATGGGCGAGATGGTCGGGCTGCCACTGCCGTCCTATGCGGCAGGTATGGACGGCATGTTCAATCTGGCGCTCACGGAGCTGCTCCTCACGCTGCCGATCGTCATTATCAACCGCAAATATTATATCAACGGCTTCAAAACGCTGCTGCATCGTGCCCCGACTATGGACGCGCTTATCGCCGTTGGCTCGGGTGCGGCGCTCGTGTACGGCATTTACGCGCTGATTCAAATCGCGCTCGCGCCCACGCCTGAGGCAGCCCACAGCTTTATGCACGACCTGTATTTTGAATCCGCAGGCATGATTTTGACGCTGGTAACGCTCGGAAAGTTCTTTGAGGCGCGTGCCAAGCGCAAGACCGGCGAAGCAATTGCGGCGCTGATGGACCTGCGTCCGCAGACCGCCGAGGTCATTCGTGGCGGTCAGACCATGCAGTTGCCGATTGAGCAGGTACAGGTTGGCGACCTCGTTATCGTGCGCGGCGGTCAGTCCGTACCGGTTGACGGCGAGATTACCGAGGGCAGCGCCTATCTGGACGAAAGCGCCATCACCGGTGAGAGCATGCCGGTCGAAAAAGCACGTCGGCGATACCGTAATCGGCGCAACCGTGTCCAAGAGCGGCTATGTTGTTATGAAGGCATTGCGTGTCGGCGACGATACGACCCTGAGCCAGATTATCCGTCTGGTAGAGGAGGCAGGCGCGTCAAGGCGCCAATCGCCAAGCTGGCGGATAAGGTGGCAGGCGTGTTTGTGCCGGTCGTTATGGGTATTGCGCTCGTGACAGCAATCATCTGGCTGCTGGTCGGCGAAACGCCGAGCTTTGCGCTCACACGCGCGATTTCAGTGCTGGTTATCTCGTGCCCGTGCGCACTGGGACTGGCTACGCCGGTCGCTATCATGGTCGGCACAGGTGTCGGTGCGAAAAACGGCGTGCTGTTCCAGTCGGCGGAGGCGCTCGAGAATCTGCACAACGTAAACGCGGTCATCATGGACAAGACCGGTACCGTAACCGAAGGACGTCCGGTCGTAACCGACGTAAAATCCTTCGGCGTGGAGTCCGGTGACCTGCTCTCGCTGGCGCTGTCACTCGAGAGCCGCAGTGACCATCCGCTGGCGGACGCCATCGTGCGCTATGCCTGCGAGAAGAACGCGCAGGAGCGTTCGGTCACCGACTTTGAGATGATAGAGGGACAGGGCATTCGCGCAACTGTGGACGGTGTGCCGTGCTTTGCGGGCAACCGCCGCATGCTGCTCGCTAACGGACTGGCGCTGTCCGGCTCGATGCAGAAGCTGGGTGACGAGTTCGCCGCAGCAGGCAAAACGCCGCTGTTCTTCGCGGCAAACCGCCAGATTGTCGGTATTTTTGCGGTCGCTGATGTGCTCAAGCCGACCAGTAAGGCGGCAGTCGAAGCACTGCGCAGTATGCACATTGACGTAACGCTGCTCACCGGCGACAACCAGAAAACCGCGCAGTCCATCGCGTCCGAGCTGGGCGTGACCGATGTGATCGCTGAGGTGCTCCCGCAGGACAAAGAGCGTATCGTGCGCGAGAAGCAGGGCAAGGGCCGCAAAGGTAGCCATGATCGGTGACGGCATCAACGATGCACCGGCGCTTGCGCGTGCCGATGTCGGCATTGCGATTGGTGCGGGCACGGACGTGGCTATCTCGTCTGCGGACGTTGTGCTGATGAAGAGCGATCTGATGGACGCGGTGGACGCCATCCGGCTGTCGCGCCAGACCATGCGCAACATTCGCCAGAACCTGTTCTGGGCTTTCTTCTACAACTGCATCGGCATTCCGATTGCGGCGGGTCTGCTGTGGGTGCCGTTCGGCATCAAGCTCAGTCCGATGATTGGCGCGGCGGCAATGAGCCTGTCGTCCGTCTGCGTGGTCTCAAACGCGCTGCGCCTGCGCTTTTCAGCGCAACACCGAGAAAAACGGCGGGGACGCCTGCTGTTTTTGCCCGTCAGCGGCGAAAAAGCCGCTTACGGCACATAAAAAGGAGGAAAATGTTATGGAAAAGACAATCAAGGTTGAGGGCATGATGTGTCAGCACTGCGTGGCACACGTCAAAAAAGGCGCTCGAGGGTGCAGCAGCCGGCTGTAATGTTGCGGTCGATCTGGATGCAGGCAAGGCAGTCGTTTCGGGCAAAACGCTGCCGGAGGATGCCGTTCTGACCGCAGCCGTCACCGAGGCAGGCTATAAGGTGGTTGACATCAAATGATGGCAGATCGTAAAAAGGTTGAGCCGCTGCTCAGGACCGCGCGCGGGCAGATCGACGGTGTGCTCAAAATGATCGAGGACAACCGCTACTGCATGGATATTATGATGCAGCTGCAGGCGGTTGAATCGCTGGTGCATAAGGCGCAGAGAGAGGTTCTTCGCGGACACCTTTCCGGCTGCGTGCAGGATGCGTTTGAGACCGGAGATCAGAACGAACGCGAGCAGAAGATTGCAGAAATCATCAAGCTGCTGGATAAAGCGTAAGCGGAAGGACGTGCCCAATAGCGCGTCCTGGGGCTGTCGAAAAACTATCGTTTTCCGAGCAGCCTCTCGCTCGAAACCACGCTTTCGAGCGAATACTGAAGAAAAACCGCGCCCTACGGGCACATTTTTCTTCCCTTGTATAAATTCGAGATACATGCTCCCGGAATTTATGAATTTGCTTCGCAAATTCTATTTTATGCGATGCTGCCGCACGAAGCACAAGAGTCGAAATGCTGCTTTTTACAGACTGAGGACGTGCCCAAAGGCACGTCCTTCTTTGCCTGAAAATTGAAAATTTTGTAGGTTCATACAGTTCGCAAAAAATCACAAAATGAATTTTGTACGAAAATCTGGAAAATAAAAGGAAACATTTCTGCTGAACTATGCTATAATTTATGTGTAGCAGAAATTACCTGCTGCGCGGATGAACCAATCAGATTCCATGTGCCCGGAACAACCGGTTCATTCAGCTTAGACAACTTGATCTGTGCATCATGCGCCAAGGGCGTGTCTGTACAGAAAAAGGCACAGCCGGTGAAAGCCGGTGTCGCAAAGCCATGAGTCTACCCAGGTAATTACTCCGTAGGACAGCCGGTTGCCGAACAGCAGAATTCACGCCTCCTTTGCGTCTGTATGCACGCAGAGGAGGTTTTTGCATGAAAAAGAGAAATAACCGTTTTCTTGCCGGTACCCTCGCCGGATTGATGATGCTGACCATGCTGCCTGTTACCGCGCTTGCGGCGCAGGGAAGGCGCAGACGGCGATGCTGCATCCGACACCTCGAATAATAATATTGTAAACGTGGTAAGCGACGGTGAAAACGGTCAGCAGGATGTGAATATAAATATTGCGGCAAACGGCGGCAACGAGAATGTACAGAAATCCGCTGACGATAGCAACGGTGACACCGAGAATGTACAGAAATCCGCTGACGACAGCAACGGCGACAGTGCCGATACAGCCGCACCTGCTCCGCAGGAGGGCGAAGCAGGCGGCTCGGGCAGCAGCGGTGAGTCGGCTCTGACTCCGACTCCGGCGGAAGAGCCGTTTGTTGCGAAGATTGGTACTCAGACGTATAAAACTCTGGATGAAGCTATTGAAGCTGTACAGGGTGACGAAGTTATTGAGGTTGGCGAAGATTGCACGCTGACCGTTGGTACGATTGAAAAGCTGTGGTTATTAACGGCAAGGGTCATACGATCAGCATTCCGGAGCAGGATACGGATAATCACGCACTTAAGATCAATGCTTCGCTGACGTTTAACAAAGCCAATGTAGTCTTTACAAATGAAAATGCAGAGTGGACTGTTACCATGAGTGGTAATGGCGTACTGACTCTGGATGAAGGCAGTACCTGCATTATAGAGAAACATGGTATTTATGCAGATAATTATGCCACCATCAATGTAAAGGGCGGCTCTAAACTGACAGTTCAGAACACTTCGTATACTGCATTGATGGCAGATGCAGGTTTTGCTGATCTGAATATTGAGGAAGGTTCTACAGTTGTTGTTGATCGTGCGTATAGAGGTGATGAAGTTCCTAATGGCATTAACAACTTCAAAATTAACGTAGTAAATTCCACGCTTAACGTTACAAACTGCGAAAATCAGGGTCTTGTAAGATGCGAATTAACGCTCGATAAGTCGAATGCAGAAATCAGCGGCAACGATATGGGCATTACTGGTTATGCGGATACAAATGTTCTTACCATGAAAAATGGTGCTACCCTGCTAATAAAGGATAACGCTCACAGCGGTATCTTCATGCACGGCGGCAATGTTGATGTACAGGACGGTACAGCGCTGACAATTACCGGCACCGGTAATTCTGTATCTAAGGAAGTCGTAGAGGGTTACTATGTCGGTGCTCTGGCTATAAGAACCGCTGATCCGGCTAACGCAAATGTCCGGTTTGCAGATAATGCAACCGTAAATTTGGTTGACAATGCAGTTTCCGCAATCAGAAACTGCGGTATGATCGAAATCGGTGCCGACACGGTTATCACGAACAACGGCGGCAAAACTCAGTATGGCGGCGGTATCCGTAATTACGGTGAAATTACTGTTTCTGCTGGTGCACAGCTGTATAACAACCATGCACTGATGGCTGGTGATGATATTTACAACGGCACTTATAAGTATAAGACTTACACTTGCGATGGCAAAATTACCTTTGCACCTGTCGGTGACGGCTGGATTCTGGATGACTGCAAAGAAGAGCACCCGATCGTAGGCTGGTATCACGACGGCAAGGAAAAGCTGACGGACAATGCCTACAAGCGCTGGAAGGGCGATGGTGAAGGCGATGATTACTACGCTGACGAATATACGGTTGGTAAAGAAGCTGTTTCCGATGCACTGGCTCTCAAGGCTGCCCACGGTCAGCTCTGCAGCGTAACCTACGAAGTAACCGGCGACATTCCGTCTGATGCAGGCGCAGTTCCGGCAGCAGCCAAGGTTAAGAAGGGCGGCAGCTACACCGTAGCACCGGTACAGACTACCTCGCAGAGCCGCTACACGTTCAGCGGCTGGCGGATCAACGGCGTTGGCGATGTTGTAACCGAGATCAAGGACATTCAGCAGGATGTCAAGCTGATCGGCGTATGGACCCGCAGATCGTCCGGCGGTGGCGGCGGCAGCAGCAGACCGACCGTTGACATTCCGGATGATGTACCGACCGGTCTGAACGGTGACGATCACTTTGCGTACATTGTCGGCTACCCGGACGGCAACGTTGAGCCGAATGGCAACATCACCCGCGCAGAAGTGGCAACCATCTTCTTCCGTCTGCTGACCGAGGAAGTCCGCACCGCAAATTCCACTCAGTCCAACAGCCTGTCCGATGTGACGCGCGGTCAGTGGTTTAACCATGCTGTCTCCACGCTGTCCTCGATGGGCATTGTAAAGGGTCATAACGATGGCACGTTCGCGCCGAATGCGCCGATTACCCGTGCGGAATTTGCCGCAATCGCCGCTCGCTTCGACGATAAGAACACGGATACGTCCTCGAAGTTCACGGATATCGCATCTCACTGGGCAAAGAATGAGATCGGTATCGCCGCAAACAAGGGCTGGATCAACGGCTATCCGGATGGTACGTTCCGTCGAACCAGTATATCACCCGCGCAGAGGCTATGACGCTTGTCAACCGCGTACTCAACCGTCTGCCCGAGAACAGCAGCGATCTGCTCGACAGCATGATCAAGTGGCCGGATAATTCCGATGCTTCCGCATGGTACTATCTCGCTGTGCAGGAGGCTACCAACAGCCACGCATACTCGGATAAGAGCAAGGACGATAAGTACGAGAAGTGGACCACCATCCGCGACGCTCGTGACTGGACCGAGCTTGAAAAGTAAATTATTCGTTTCGGTAAACCGCGAACCACAGATGATATAGCAAGTATCGTTTTACCGGGCACAGCAGAGGCAGGAAAAATTGCTTTTCCTGCCTCTGCATTTTTTGTTTGGGATGGGATAGGGGAGTGGGCGGTCAATGGCTGCTCCTGCGGAGATTAAACCGCATGTGTAGCAGTACGCTGTCTGTGAACTGCGAATATGTCGAGAAAGACACGCAAGAGTAACCCGACTGCCGTTTCCCTTTTCGAAGCGGTCGCCGGTCTCTGGTATGCGTCAGATTAGGAAACAAGGGAAAGGTAGGAGCTCAAAGAGGAAGGGCACTCATTTAATCCGCGCACGGCGCGGAACAATGTTTAGCAGCCTACGGGCAAACCGCAGGTGTCCCTTCCTTTTTGTCCCCGCCGCGGAAGCGGCAGTTTCCGCGCTCCGCAGAGCGCAACTCCTCGATGAGGTTCAGCGAAAAACTCACCGCCCGGATAGGGCGTAGCGCATACGCGCCTCGTGTGCCCGGCAAAGCCTCTGCAGAAGGCAAAGAAAAAGCACTTACTTTTGTAAGTGCTTGATGGTGGAAGTTACAGGGCTCAAACCTGTGACCCTCTGCCGGTTGGCAGATGACGAACCCAGCTGCAATAGAGAAAAAGAAAAAAGCACTTACTTTCGTAAGTGCTTGATGGTGGAAGTTACAGGGCTCGAACCTGTGACCCTCTGCCGGTTGGCAGATGACGAACCCGGCTGCAATAGAGAAAAAAGAAAAAGCACTTACTTTCGTAAGTGCTTGATGGTGGAAGTTACAGGGCTCGAACCTGTGACCCGCTGCCGGTTGGCAGATGACGAACCTGGCTGCAATAGAGAAAAAAGCACTTACTTTCGTAAGTGCTTACTGGTGGAAGTTACAGGGCTCGAACCTGTGACCCTCTGCTTGTAAGGCAGATGCTCTCCCAGCTGAGCTAAACTTCCATTTTGGTGACCCGTCGGGGATTCGAACCCCGGACACCCTGCTTAAAAGGCAGGTGCTCTGCCGACTGAGCTACTGGGTCAGGTCAAAAAGTTTTGCGCTGAGTATGAAATTAAGTCGTATGCCGTAATGGCAGGGACGGCTGGATTCGCTTTCCAACGGGAAAGCCACGGCGGTTCGAATAATCCAGCTGATTATTCTCAAGGCCGCCTTTCGAATCCAAGGATTCAAAATCTGCCGTAATGGCAGGGACGGCTGGATTCGAACCAGCGAATGTCGGCGTCAAAGGCCGATGCCTTACCGCTTGGCGACGCCCCCGTATTCGTTTGCTCGAAACAGCGTTACCCTAAAGATAACGCGCTGCGTTCGCAGCGCGTCACAGGGTTATATGGGGTGGGTAAAGGGATTCGAACCCTCGACCCTCGGAACCACAATCCGATGCTCTAACCAACTGAGCTATACCCACCATATAAAGTTTGCAGCCGACGGAAATGGCACGCCAGGAGGGATTCGAACCCCCGGCCTACTGCTTAGAAGGCAGTTGCTCTATCCTACTGAGCTACTGGCGCATATCAATTCCGACAAACCCATTCGAAGAAAATGGAGCGGATAATGGGAATCGAACCCACGTATTCAGCTTGGAAGGCTGACATTCTACCATTGAACTACACCCGCGGGTTTTTCTGACGCTCATTTAGTATATCAATAAAACCCCATAATGTCAACATCTTTTTTCAAATTTTTTGAAAAACTTTTTTCGCCAAATTTGCAAAGAACATCAAAAAGGGCAGACGGTCATGCTATACTGTAATCAAAGGAGGGAGAGAGCATGAAAGCAACGATCTTACTGGCCGAGGACGAGCAGGCCATGCGTGAAGTGCTGACCGACTACTTCACCGCAAAGAGCGGCGGCGATTTTACGGTCGTGCCTGCGCCGGACGGTGACACGGCGCTGCACCTGATCGAGACCCGGCGGTTCGACCTGCTGCTGCTCGATATCATGCTGCCGGGCACGGATGGCTTCGCTCTGTGCCGCGCGGCACGCGAGCAGGGAGACGCGCCCATTCTGTTCGTCACGGCGCGCGAGGACGAACAGGACAAGCTGCACGGCTACGGCCTCGGTGCGGACGATTATGTGGTCAAGCCGTTCTCGCTGGCGGTGCTGTACGCCAAGGCGCTGGCGCTTCTGCGGCGGGCGCGGGGCCTCAATGCCGGGAATACGCTGACAGCGGGTTTCCTGTCACTTGACCCGGAACGGGGGATTGTAACAGCGGACGGCAGGCGCATCGACCTGCCGCCCAAGGAATTTGCTTTGCTGCGGGCGCTGATGGAGCGCAAAAACCGCGTGCTGACCCGTGACGAGCTGCTTAATCTTGCGTGGGGCTGGGATTTTGACGGCACGGACCGCGTGATCGACGGGCACATCAAAAAGCTGCGCCGGGCACTGGGACAGCACGCGGACTGCATCAAGACCGTGGTAAAGCGCGGCTACAAGCTGGAGGTGGACGGAGATGAAACCAAACGTAGAACCTTTTGGAGCTTTTTCACACGAATCGGCGCGGGATTCCTTGCATTCTGGCTGGCAGTGATGGCGGTGTTCACCGTCCTGCTGTCGCAGCAGCGTGCAAAGCTCATGCTGGCGGAAATGGAAAGCAAATCGGACAAGTTGATGGGAGAGGATACAGATTTTTTTGCTTGATCCTCGAGCTATGACACGACGGACGAGACGGAACTGCGCAGACGATTGAGCAAGCCGGTATTCATGGCGGACAGCGCAGACCCGCCCAATCTGCAGATCATCGAGACCGCTATCACCGACCTGAACTCCGGCAAAGTTCTGCAAAGCAACCGCTGGTGGCTTGAGTTGATCGAGGGAGTCAACCTGTACCGCGTGGATATGAGCGGTCAGCCGCGCGAGGTGTGCGAGGCGGTTCTTGCGGGTGCGGGCACAGGCGAGTCGAAAATAGAATCGCTGCCGAAGATGACCTTTGAGGCGTGGGCGGACAGCGTGCCCGGATACCGCGATGACGCCTATCTGAAATCCATCACGATCGAGCCGACCAAGAGCGGCACTTGGGAGCCGACCGGAGAGGTGCGCACGATTGAATGCGCATATGACGCGGAGCAGGTGAAAGGTCTGACGCTGAAAACCATGAGTTGTAGTCGCTTGGTGTGCCCCGGACCGAACGGCGCCACGACCGAACAGATTGCGGAATCCTGTCTCGCCCGCGCGGCAGGCGCTGCGGAATGGGCAGAATACCCGAGCCGCACAAACAGCAGCCAAACGGTCGAGAAGCTGTGGCTCGTGCGAACGTACCGGCGGACGATCAGATATTGTCCGTTTGCGGAAAGCGGCGCTGTGCTGGTGTCCTATGCGGCGGAAGGATATCCGCTCAAAGCCTTGCTGCCGGTACTGATTCCCGTATGGGCGTTCAGTCTGGTGCTGGCGCTATTCTGCGCGGCAGTGCTGTCCGGTGCGCAGCTGCGCGTCTGGCGCAAACAGGAGCGCGTAGAGCGGGTACGCCGCGAACGACCGCCGCGCTTCGCACACGAGCTGAAAACGCCGCTCTCCGTGCTCAGCGCCACCGCCGAGCTGCTCGGTGATAACCTTGCACCGGAAAAGCAGGCACACTATCTGGGTGTCATTCAGCAGCAGGCGCAGCGGATGGACGGCAGTGTGCGGCAGATGCTCGAACTGTCGAGACTGGAGACCGGCGCAAAAGCTCTGCGGCGAACGGCGTTCTCTCTGGCGGAATTGGCGCAGGAGCGCCTGCAGGCGGCTCTGCCGACCAATTCCACCATCCACACCGAATTTGCAGCACAGGGCGAATACGAGGTCAATGCGGACAGGCTGCTTGACCAGCTCGGTTTTACCCACGCCGGTGGGGCCCACAAAGATGAAGCTTGCGGGACGGCGGCGGCCGGAAAGGTCGGCGCGGCTGCGCTTGATGGCCTGCGCCACCAGATGCACGGCCTCGTCCTGACCGATGACCTTCTGCTTGAGCGCGTTTTCCAGCCCTGCCAGCTTTGCGAACTCGGTCTCCCGAATTTTCACCGCCGGGATGCCCGTCCACAGCTCAATGACCTTTGCCACATCGTCCATGGTCACCTGAATTTCGCTGGCAGCAGCCTGCTTGGCGGGCAGTTCGGATTCCAGCTTTGCGATGCGGGTCTTGCGCTCGGCTACGCGCTCGTAGTCGATGGCTTCGTTCACATCCGCGCTTTCCATCTCGGCTTCTTCCTGCTTGAGGGCGTCCAGCTCCTTCTGCATCCCCAGATACTCGGAAATGACCGGGTGGGCCAGATTGCAGCAGGCGCAGGCTTCGTCCAGCAGGTCGATGGCCTTATCCGGCAGAAAACGGTCGGTGATGTAGCGCTCGCTCAGGGTGACCACCGCCGAAAGCACCTCGGCGGGCACCTGCACATGATGGTGCTGCTCGTAGTAGCGCTTGATGCCGTTCATCACGGCAAGGGTGTCTGCCACGCTGGGCTCCTCCACCCGCACGGGCTGGAAACGGCGCTCCAGCGCCTGATCTTTTTCGATGTATTTACGGTACTCGGTAAAGGTGGTGGCACCGATGACCTGAATCTCGCCACGGGAAAGGGCGGGCTTTAAGATGTTGCCCGCGTTCATGGCGCACCCTCGCTCTCACCCGCAGAGGTGATGGTGTGGATCTCGTCAATGAACAGGATGACGTTGCCCGCCGCCTTGACCTCGCTCAGCAAGCCCTTGACCCGCTGCTCGAACTGGCCGCGGAACTGGGTGCCCGCCACAAGGCTGGTGAGGTCCAGCAGAAAAATTTCCTTATCCCGCAGACCGATGGGCACCTGACCCTTGGCAATGCGCTCGGCAATGCCCTCGGCAATGGCGGTCTTGCCCACACCGGCTTCACCGATGAGGCAGGGGTTGTTCTTCTGGCGGCGGCTCAAGATCTGGATGGTGCGGTAAATTTCGCGGTCGCGGCCGATGATATCATCCAGCTTGCCCTCCCGCGCCTTGCGGGTCAGGTTCTCGCAGTAGGTATCCAAAAACTTGCGCTTGGGCGGCTTTTTGCCGTTTTTGCGGTCGGCCTTTTTGTCGCCGTCCTGCTTTTTCCGTGCCGGTAAAGCCCAGCGGGAAGGTGGCATTGCTGCCGGGTACAAGATCCTCGTCCATGTTCTCCGCATCGGCATCCTCGCCGCTGCCGGACATATTCATCAGCATGGAAAGGGGGTTGGAATCGCCCAGCTCCTCCATCATGCTTTCCATGCGGTTTTCCATGTTATCCAGATCCTGATCCGACATCCCGAATTGTTTCATCAGATCGTCCACGGGCTTGATGTGCAGTTCCCGGGCACAGTGCAGACAGTACCCCTCCTGCTTCATCTGACCATTCTCCATCCGCTGGATAAAGATGATCGCCGGACGCTTCTGGCATCGAATACAGACCATAGTTCCTCCTTGTCGCCCCTGTTACAAAAAGGGGTTGAACACATTAAACGCTTTATAGTAAAGACTGCTGTGCATTACAGTGTCGTTAAGCACATTCAGGTTGCCGCCGGTGATGACCACCAGCCCCCACACCACGCACAGCACGAGGTATAGGTCCAGCAGAGCGGTCATGCCGCCGGTCAGCCAGCCCAGGCCCCGGTTCACTGTACCGATGACCGGCAGCTTGTTCACCAGCCCCAGCACGGTGACCAGCATACTGACCAGCAGCCGCAGCACCGCGTAGAACACAAAGAACAGCACCAGCATGATCACCGGGGTGAGCAGCGGCTGCAATACTTTTTCCACGATGGTGTCGGCCAGCACCACGGCGTTGTCTGCCAGCACGGCGTTGATGCTGCGCTCGCAGGCTGCCACGATGGAAGCGCGGAAGCTTTCCGGCAAAAAGCCCGCGTACTGCTGGGCAATGCCGGAAAGGTTCACCACGCCGTCCTCCGAAAGGTGGGCGGCGATCTGGGTGCGGAAGCCCCCGGCCAGCAGATTTTCGAACACCCAGCCCGCACAGGCGGCAGAAAGCTGCCGTGCGCCCAGCAGGCTGATGAGGTTGCCGGACAGCTGCACGATGCACGCCAGAAAACCCTTGCGGGCGTAGCGTACCATCAGCACCAGCCAGACCACCGTACATAGGATATCAAAAAGAAATGACGGATTCTTGAACATACCTTGTTTTCCCTGTTATAAAGATCACTTTCCCCGCAAAAATACCGGTTTCCCCCTCGTTCACCGGGCGCTGGAAGCCGTTTGCTCCGGCGGAGCGATCTGCTGCACCGTGTTGCCGCACAGCACCAGCAGCTGCTTGCCCGCGATGAGTGCCTGCGGACGGACGGAAAGCTTCTGTCCCCACTGGTACACCCCGTCTGCGGTAAAGCATTCCACGCCGCTGTCGGTAAGCAGATAAAAGTTTTGACCCCGGCGCAGGATCTGGTTTGCCGCAGGCACATTGCCGCTGTACTGCACGTTCAGGTCTTTATCCAGCAGTACGGCGGTGCACACCTGTCCGTTTTCCAACAGCAGGGCGGCGTTTGCACCGTCCTGCGAAACGCTGACAAGACTGCCGCCGCCAAGGTCAAAGCGTCCCCGCTCGCCGCCGTCCGCACCGTACACCACGGCGCAGTTCTCATACACAGCCAGCACGGTGTCGTTGTTCAGCCAGCCCAGCCATTGGGGCACGCTGTCCCCGCTGCTCAGCTGCACCGGGTCGCCCTGCGCAAGGCTGAGCACAAAGAGGTTTGCCTGTAACTGTCCGGCGCTGGAGGTGACCGCTGCCACCGCCAGACGGCGGCTGTCGGCGGCAAAAGCCATCCGCACCGGGGTGCCCTGCGTGCCGGTCATATCCCAGTGCAGCTGTTCGCTCATGGTGGGGGTATATACGGTCAGCCGGGCGGTGCTGTCGGCAGAGTCCGTTGCCACTGCCAGCGTTCCGGTGTCCGACATGGCACACAGATAGATGCTGTTTTCCAGCGTTTTGCTGTAAAGGTTCTGGGTGCGGCTTTCCACCCGCAGCTCGTTGCCGGAGCGGTTGTACAGCACAAAGCGGGTCTTGCCCGCAGCCAGCGCCGGGCGGGCGTAGCCGCTCTGGATGCCGGCAAGGCGGGTGCCGCCAAGGCTGTACACCACACAGGCATCCTCGTCCATGGCTGCAAAGCTGCCGGACATGGGCTGCACTGCCGTTAAATCACCAAGGCCGGTCTGCTGCGGCCAGCCCACCGCCGGGGAAAGGGCGATGTGCACCGTATCCACCAGATCCTTTACCCGGGCGATGGATGCACCCACCGCGCCGGTGGCAAACAGAGTGACCAGTATCAGCGCCGCCAGAAGAATGGCGGTGCGGCGTAAACGGCGGCGGCGCACCCGCTGGCGCGCTGCCTCCAGATATTCCACCCGCCCGGCAGAAAGCGGCTCTCCGTCCGGGTTGCTGCCGCCGCGATGAAGCTTTTTCATGGCTGCTCCTCCTTTTCCGGGTAATCCACGCACTTTAAAAACAAGCCCTTTGCAGGCAGAGTAGGGCCTGCCCGGCTGCGGTCCCGGCTTGCCAGAATGGCGGGGATGTCGGCAGCGCGCAGCCGCCCCGCGCCCACCTCGCACAAAGTACCCGCCAGAATGCGCACCATGTTGTACAGGTAGCCGTCGGCGGTCACCTCAATGTCCACCTCGTCCCCGCGCCGGGTGACATGGCAGTCCGTGATGGTGCGCACGGTGTCCCCATGAGCGGCGGCAGAACTGCCCGCCGCGCACAGCGCCAGAAAATCGTGGGTGCCCACGAACTGCTGCGCCGCCGCCTGCATGGCGGCTTCGTCCAGCCGCCGGGGCACCCGGGTGTAATAAGCCGCGTCAAAAGGCGAGTCGATGGGGCGGTTGTGGATGCGGTACAGGTAGGTCTTGGTATGGGCGGCGTACCGGGCGTGGAAATCCTCCGGCACAGCCTGCGCCGCAAGCACCCGGATATCCGGCGGCAGATGCTGGTTGAGCGCCAGCGGCAGCTTTTGTGGCGGGATGCGGGTGTCGGCATGGAAGTTCAGCCGGAAGCCCAGCGCGTGCACCCCGGCATCGGTGCGGCTGCAGCCCTTGATATCGGGGCGTGAGCCCAGCACCGCTTCCAGCGCATCCTGAAAGGTGGCCGCCACGCTGCGCCCGTTGGGCTGCACTTGAAAGCCGCAGTAATTTGTGCCGTCGTAGGCAAGGGTAAGTAAAAAGTTCATAGTTCTGATTTAAAATGGCCTCCGCTTCGCTGCGGCCATATTCAGCGGAAAATCGTTTTTATTTCGTGTCTGTCGCGGTCTGCGGACCGCGACAGACACACTTTCACCGGAGGGGCCGCAGCGGGAAGCGGCATTTTCTCTCATCAGAAAAGTTCCGTACCAAAAGCTCCCCCTTTCGGGGGAGCTGGCAATGCCGCACGGCCTTGCCTGAGAGGGTTCTCCTCTTTAATAATTCGGGAACACCAGCCGGGAGGCAAGGATGACGGCAAAGCAGGCGATGCAGACCGCAAGGTCGATGTAGTCCTGCTTTTCGCAGCGCAGCACCTTCAGGCGGGTGCGGCCTGTGCCGCCACGGTAGCAGCGGCATTCCATGGCCATCGCCAGCTCGTCTGCGCGGCGGAAGGCCGAGATGAACAGCGGGATGAGCACCGGCACCAGCGCCTTGACCCGGTCGGTCATCTTGCCGGTGTCCAGCTGCGCGCCGCGCGCTTTTTGCGCGTTCATGATCTTATCCGTCTCCTCGATGAGGGTAGGGATAAAGCGCAGCGCAATGCTCATCATCATCGCCAGCTCGTGCACCGGGAAGTGCAGCTTGCCCAAGGGCTTGAGCAGCTGCTCAATGGCATCGGTCAGCACGATGGGGCTGGTGGTGTAGGTAAGCAGGCTGGTGCCCGCAATGAGCGCCATCACACGCACTGCCATCAGCACCGCGTAGCGCACGCCCTCGGCGTAGATGTTCAAAAACCAGAAATGCACCAGCGGGTCGCCCTCGCCGGAGACAAAGAAGAGGTTCAGCACCGCCGTGAACAGCACGATGGGCAGAATGGGCTTCAGGCTTTTGCCGATCATCTTGACCGGAATTTTTGCCACCTTGTACATGACTCCCAAAAAGAGGATGGACAAAGTAAGCCCCAAGGGATTGGAGGCTGCAAACAGCAGCACGATATAAGCGACCGTCAGCACAAGCTTCAGTCTGGGGTCGAACCGGTGCACCAGACTGTTGCCCGGGAAGTGCTGACCGATGGTGATATCTCGCAGCATCAGACAGCACCCCCTTTCCGGGCAGCGCTGCGGGGCAGCACAAGGCTTTCCCCGGCATCGCGGCGGCGCTTGGCTTCCAGCAGGGTCTTGACCGCGTAGGGGATGGTGTACACGTCCGCCGGGACGTCCACCCCCATCTCCCGCAGCTTGAGGAAAATTTTAGTCACCTGCGGCACCGACAGCCCCAGCTCCAGCAGCTCCGGAGCGCGGGCAAAGACCTTTTCCACCGTGTCATACATGGCAATTTTCTTGTTGCTCATCACCAGCACGCGGTTGGCATACTTGGCAATATCCTCCATGCTGTGGGACACCAGCAGCACGGTGGTGCCGGTCTTTTTGTGGTATTCCTTCACCTCGCTGAGGATGTCGTCCCGTCCCTCCGGGTCAAGGCCCGCAGCGGGCTCGTCCAGCACCAGAATGCGGGGCTTCATGGCCATAACGCCGGCCACGGCCACCCGGCGCTTCTGGCCGCCGGAAAGCTCAAAGGGACTGCGCTCCAGCAGGGCCGGGTCTAAGGCCCACGAAATCGGCGGCTTCATGCACGCGGCGGTCGATCTCGGCTTCGTCCAAGCCCATGTTCTTGGGGCCAAAGGCGATGTCCTTGTAGCAGGTCTCCTCAAACAGCTGGTATTCGGGGTACTGGAACACAAGCCCGGTGAGGAAGCGGAAATCCCGGATCTTTTTTTCGGGTCTGCCCACAGGTCGCGGCCGTCAATATAAATTTTGCCGCTGGTGGGCTTGTTCAGGGCCGTTCATGTGGGTGATGAGGGTGCTTTTGCCGGAGCCTGTGGCCCCGATGATGCCCACAAAATCGCCCTCTTCTACAGTAAAGCTCACGTCATCCAGCGCGGTCACTGCGGTGGGCAGGCCGGGGTTATAGACGTAGCTCAGATGTTCTACCTTAATGATATCTGCCATTTCGTCCGCCCCCCTTACTGCAGCAGCTCATACAGCGCCTGTGCGCAGGCACCGGTGTCGATGATGCCCTCCGGCATCGGGATGCCGGCCTTCACCAGCTCGTCCCGCAGCTCAGCGGCCTGCGGCACGTCCAGATGCAGACTGCGCACCTTCTCGGTCTGGCTGAACACCTCTCGGGGGGTGCCCTCCATCACTACATGGCCCTTGCTCATCACCAGCACACGGTCGGCCTGTGCGGCTTCTTCCATATAGTGGGTGATGGACACCACCGTGATGCCCATGTTCCTGTTCAGGTAGTGGATGGTCTGCATCACCTGCTCGCGGCCGCGCGGGTCCAGCATGGCAGTGGCTTCATCCAGGATCAGGCAGTCCGGGCGCATGGCAACCACACCGGCAATGGCCACCCGCTGCTTCTGACCGCCGGAAAGGTTGTGGGGTGCGCGCTCGCGGTATTCGTAGATGCCGGCCATCTTCATGGAGTCGTCCACCCGGCGGCGCATCTCGTCCTGCGGCACGCCGAGGTTTTCCAGCTTTCCCACTTGCCGCCGCCTGCGTTTGACCGATGATAGATAGCGTTTGGCTTGTTCCAAATCTTACAGTCCTTGTCGCGCGGCCAGATAGCCTGCGGGTCGGGGCGCTGCAGAATCTGATTGCCCCATCGTTCAATTTTTTTCACCGCCGCCGCAGTCGAGCACGGCGTAGTCCTTCCAATGATCTGCGATCCACATAAATATTCTCCATTACATTATATATAAGTAGTTGTTTACACAATAATTCAGTATCTATTCTACCACCAAATATGCACTAACGCAATGAAAAGCGATTAGAAATAAAAGATGTCAAGACAGCGTATTTTGGCGAATACAGCAAAACGGCTGCACCGCAAAAAGTACAGCCGTTCGAGCGGGAAAAAGCGGTCAGAACCGTTCGCAGTAGCCTTCGCCGCCGTTTGCAAGCGACTTGAGGGCAGTTTCGCGGCGTTCCTCAGGCTCGTCCGAGATACATACCGCATCGGTCAGCACCTGCCGCGCCTGATACGGCAGATCGAAGAATTGCTCCATTGCCCGCGGACTGTGTCCCATTTCCTGCATAAAATGAAGGAATCTCACCGGAGACCTGTTTTTTCCTGTCCTGTGCCATAATTGCACGCTCCTTTCGATTGCAGTATCTCCGGGAATCGTGCTATAATACCATTATAAAATTAGTAATGAGTAATTAGAAATTAGTAATTATAGAGTGGAGAGTGAAGAGTTGAGAGTGGAGAGCACCTTATCTCTTCACTCTGCAATCTCCACTCTTCACTCTCATATCAAGGGGTAAGAAATGGATTTACAGAAGAACAAGGTTTATCGTTGTCAGATTACGGATTACACAGCGGACGGTACGGGGTTTGCGAAGATCGAAGGCCGGGCGGTGTTTGTGCCGCGTACGGCAGTTGGCGATCAGTGCGATGTACGCATTGTCAAGGTGACGAAAAAATGTGGCGTTCGGCAGGGTAGAGAAGATTGTTGTGCCGTCGGCACAGCGTACTGCGCCATATCCACATTGATGTGGAGTTTGGAGAGGGCGAGGGCAAGATTCCGGTAGATAGTATTGCTAAAGAGCCGAAGCGTACAAGCCCAAAGAAAAAGTGACCTACAAAATGATTAAGGAGTACATAGAAGCGAAATACGGCTTCAAGGTACATACCGCATATATCGCAGAGGTAAAGCGAAATTTGGGATTGCCAATGTATGATGCTCCTAATGCGGTAGAAGAATTGAAACAGCCGAGGAAACATCCGACACCAGAAAAGGTAGAAGCAATCAAAGATGCACTTCGTTATTTTGCAGTGATATAAAACTTTACTTACAATCGAATATTTCTTACATAGCCGTTTATTCATTTATTTGAGTAAGCGGCTTTTTTCATCCCTATTTTTCGGAATAGGGATATTTTTTGTAGAAGGAGGAGGTTTATTTGAACACGCAAATCATTGCCATCGCCAACCAGAAAGGCGGTGTTGGCAAAACAACAACCTGTGCGAACTTGGGAATAGGTCTGGCACAGGCCGGAAAGAAAGTGCTTCTGATTGACGGGGACCCGCAAGGAAGCCTGACAATCAGCTTGGGAAATCCGCAACCGGACAAACTGTCATTTACACTGTCGGATGCAATGGGCAAAATTCTGATGGATCAGCCTATACGCCCCGGAGAAGGTATTCTGCATCATGCAGAAGGCGTTGACCTGATGCCTGCGGAGCTGAAGGGGCAATACTCCCATATCCTCATCGACTTCAAACTGCTGGAAGCATGGCAGAAAAGCGTCAGAGGGACCAGGAAACGATGAAAGGAGCCGCCTATGGGGATATTTCAGCCCGTGAGCTGAAAGGACACAACATTCTCGCCGTAGAGAGGTTTGGGATAACACCTCGCTGGATGATTGAGTTTTCCGTTCTGCG
>VOFE01002202.1_pt1 | contig 41421 bp, 55 predicted proteins | sample 5384071 | NCBI WGS metagenome assembly VOFE01 (sample SAMN12384724, study PRJNA508395) | human gut metagenome | isolation source: healthy gut D | host: Homo sapiens
ATGCTGCTGAAAACGAGCGGACTGGTCATACGGGAGAAGGTCCTGAGCAACGATAACAGGATGCTGACCATCCTGACCGGAGAATATGGCGTCATCAAGGCGTTTATTCGCACTTCGCGCAAGATGCAGTTCGTTGGCTGCTGCTATTGACCTGTTTTCCTATTCCGACTTTCTGATTTTTTTTAATAAGGACCAGTACTGTGTCGATGGGCGGGAAACCAACCGGATTTTTATCATCTGCGGGAGGATTTGGAAAAGACCAGCCTGGCAGCCTATATGGGAGAGCTTGCGGAAACCTTGGTCCCGCAGGGAGAACCGGCGCAGGAATATCTGAGTCTGATGCTCAACTCTTTGCATCTGCTGGAAACCGACCAGCGCACGGTGGACTTTATCAAACCTTTGTTCGAGCTGCGGCTGCTGACGATGGCAGGATATATGCCCGACCTGGTGGGATGCACCTGCTGCAGGGGCAGTATCAGGCGGAGCAGTTCTACTTTTCACACTATACTGGCAAGCTGCTTTGTGCAAACTGCTGTGAGCAAGAAAAACCGCAGGGGTATGTCCCATTGACCAAGGACCAGCTGGCAGCCATGCGGCACATTGTGTTTGCGCAGGGAAATCGGGTTTTTCCGCTTCAAAATGAGTGAGGCAGGGCTGTACAACCTAGGGATACTCACCGAGGTTTACCTGAACACCCACGGACAAACGCTTTCCCTCCAGGAATTTTATGACAATCTGCGTGCCCAGACCCGCTCGCTGCAACAGTCGCTGATGAAGCCGTTGTTGCAGCGCCCTGTACCCAGGGTCTGCGGAGCCGCAAACACAACAAGCAATCACAAATGAGGAAGTGAAATAAATGTATCAGGCACAGCGGTATTTTCATACGCTGGAGCTGGACAAGGTGCTGGCAAAGCTGGCAGACCAAGCCAACTGCGATGACAGCAAACGCATGGCTCTGTCGCTGACACCGTCCGACGATTTTTCTACCGTCCAGCTTTTGATGAAAAAGACCTCCGATGCTTATATGCTCAGCGCAAGATACACCTCGCCGTCTTTACATAAACTGAAGAACTGCGAGATGGCACTGCGCAAGGCAGAAAAAGGCTCCAACCTTTCACTGCGGGAACTGATGGACGTTTCATCGGTGCTGCACAACATCCGCTCGGTCAAGGATTGGAGAAAACGCTGCGAGGGCGAAAGTACCTCGCTGGACCCTCTGTTTGAGGTGCTGACCCCGAACAGAGAGCTGGAAAACACGATAGACAACGCGGTTCTGTCGGAGGAAGAGCTGGCGGACAGCGCCAGCGCCGAACTGGCAAGCCTGCGAAGAAAGATCAATCAGGCAAAGCTGCGGGTGCGGGAACGGTTGGACCAGCTGATCAAATCCCCGACCCAGAGCAAATATTTGCAGGAAGCGCTGGTTACCCAGCGTGACGGAAGATTCGTTGTACCGGTCAAGAGCGAATACCGCTCGGAAATCAAAGGTCTGGTACACGATACCTCCTCGAGCGGTGCGACCCTCTTCATCGAGCCGATGGCAGTCGTTGAGGCAAACAACGAGATTCGGGTGCTTCAGGCAAAGGAAAAGCAGGAAGTGGACCGAATCATCATGGAACTTTCGGTCAAGGTGGGAGAGTTTGCCGAGTCGATTATTTACAGCTATCGCTCGCTGGTCGAAATCGACCTGTATTTTGCAAAGGCATCCCCTGGCTTATAAGATGAAGGCAACGGTGCCGAACATCCTGCAAACCGGCGAGATCGACTTAAAACGCGCCCGTCATCCGTTGATCGACCCGGAGAAGGTGGTCCCGATCGACGTCAATCTGGGCAAGGATTTTAATACCTGGTCATCACCGGTCCAAACACCGGCGGTAAAACCGTTACCTTAAAAACGCTGGGTCTGCTGACCCTGATGGCGATGTGCGGTCTGATGCTGCCGGTTGCAGAAAACAGCAGTATTTCGGTGTACAAGAAGGTGTTGGTGGACATCGGCGACGAACAGAGCATCGAACAAAGCCTGTCCACCTTCTCGGCGCACATGACCAATATCGTTTCCATCATCGAGGAAGCCGATTCGGACAGCTTGGTACTGATCGACGAATTGGGTTCAGGTACCGACCCGGTCGAAGGCGCTGCTTTGGCAATCTCCATCATGGAGCGCCTTGCCATGTACGGCGCCAAGGTGGGTGCGACCACCCATTATGCGGAGATCAAGGAATATGCTCTGCAAACGCCGGGCGTCTGCAACGCAAGCTGCGAGTTCGATGTGGAAACCCCTCAAGCCGACCTACCGTCTGCTGATTGGAATTCCCGGCAAATCCAACGCATTTGCCATCAGCCAGCGGTTGGGACTGCCGGAGGAAATTATCGAAGCGGCAAAACGCAACATCTCTGCGGAAAAGACCCGCTTTGAAGATGTCCTTTCAGCTGGACCAGACCCGACAGGAGCTGGAAAAGGAGAAGGAAGAGGTCGACCGTCTGCGTGCAGAGCAGCTGGAATCAAGAGAAATCTGGAGCAGTTTAAGCAAAAGACCTACAAACAGATGGACCGCGAGCTGCAAAACGCACAGGAAAAAAAGCAAACCGCATCGTTTCCTCGGTAAAGGCAGAGTCGGAAAAGCTGCTGCAGGAGCTGGATGACATCCGCCGCCAGAAGGAAAGCGAGGAATTTTCCAAGCTGGTGCAGGGTGCAAAATCCTCCTACCGCTCCAATATCAACCGTCTGGAGGACACTGCCAACCCGGTCATCGGCAGGGTGAAAGAGGAGTACACCCCTCCGCGTCCGTTTAAAAAAGGCGATTTGGTGCTGATTACCCAGCTCAATGAGGAAGGCGTCCTGCTTTCCGACCCGGACAATGCCGGAAATGTGCAGGTGCAAGCGGGCATCATCAAGACCAAGGTGCCGGTGAGCGACCTGCGGCTGGTGGATAAAAGCGCCGTCGCCAGCTGAATCGAATGGAAAAGAAGAGTAACGGCGGCGGGGTGACCCGCACGCTGACCGATAAATCCCAGCGCAGCGCAAGCAGCGAGATCGACCTGCGCGGACAGACAATTGAAGAAGGCATCATGATGGTCGATCAGTATATCGACAGCTGCTTGCTGATGGGAATTAAAACCATCACCATTATCCACGGCAAAGGGACCGGAGCTTTGCGAAATGCAATCCAGCAACATTTAAAAATCATAAGGCTGTTCGTTCCTTCCGCTTGGGAGTTTATGGCGAGGGAGAAAACGGAGTCACCATAGCGGAGCTTAAATAGTTTGATTTGAGCAGGTGTATTTTGTTGTGAGGAGGGTACAGCTTTGAACTGGTCAAAATATATTTCCTGTAAACATCTCGGTCGAAAGATACAGTTTTTAGGTCCGGTCCCATCGACAAAGGAGGCTTACCAGACGGCTTTGCGCATCGCTGGCCGTCTGCCACCGAAACGGTGCTGGTCAGTCTGGTATCCTCGGTGGACGTCATGATGGTCGGAAGCCTGGGACATCAGGCGATTGCTGCCGTAGGCTTGACCAATCAGCCGAAGTTTTTGCTGCTGGCGCTGATCAATTCGCTCAATATCGGTGTTACTACCGTAGTGGCACGGCGCAGAGGGCAGGAGAACAGGGAGGGAGCGCAGAAATGTCTGCGTTCGGCTCTGATGATTTCCGCTTGTCTGTCGCTGGTGCTGTCGATGATTGGCTACACCTTTGCCGAACCCATCATGGCGTTTTCCGGCGCACAGGCAGACTCGATGGAGTATGCAGTCGAATACTTCCGCATCATTATGATTGGATTTATGCCGATGTGCGTGGGACTGACGGTCAATGCCGCCCAGCGAGGGGTGGGAAATACCCGCATTGCGATGACCACCAACCTGACCTCCAACTTTATCAATTTGATTTTTAACTATCTTTTGATTCAGGGAAATTTAGGCTTCCCAAGACTGGAGGTCAAGGGTGCGGCAATTGCCACGATTCTGGGAAGTACGGTGGCTTGCCTGCTTTCCATCCGTTCGCTGCTGCCGCACGATACATATCTTCATCTGAATCTGCGCACCGGCTGGAAACCGGATAAGGAAAGCCTGCGCAGCATCTGGGGGATTTCTTACAGTGCGCTGATCGAGCAGGTCTTTATGCGCATCGGATTTTTCACATACGTCAAAATCGTTGCCAACTTGGGCACGATGGCGTTTGCGACCCACCAGATTTGCATGAACATCATCAACCTCTCCTTTGCGTTTGGAGATGGGTTCAGCATTGCGATTGCATCACTGGTCGGTCAGTCGATGGGAGCCAAACGTCCCGATATGGCAAAGCTGTATGTCAAGGTGAACAAGGTCCTGCTGTATGGCATTTCGGGAGCATTGGCAATCTTTTTTTGTGGTTTTCCGCTATCAGTTGGTCGGCTTGTTCACCAATGAGCCGCAGATTATCCGGCAGGCAGGGCAGCTGATGCTGATTATTGCAGCGACCACCGTCATTCAGACCTCGGCGCTTTCCTACACCGGCTGTCTGCGCGGAGCAGGGGATGCAAAATATATTGCAGTTACCGCCTTTATCAGCATTGCCATCATCCGTCCGATCAGCGCATGGTTACTGTGTTATCCGGTCGGATTGGGACTGGTCGGCGCATGGTTCTCGCTGTTCATCGACCAGTGTGCGCTGCTTGCTCAACGGAATGCGTTTCCGCACCGGGAAATGGGCGCGCATCGAGGTTTAAGTGGAATCACGTCAAGCGAGTGCGATAACGAAAGCGTTGCCGTGTGTTAAAACTGCTGTTTTGTACAAAACCAAGGCGCGAAACTGTGTCCAGCTTCAAGCTGGTATTGTCAAAAATCATCCACCGGATGATTTTTGAGGGAGAGTCTCTACTCGCACGGCTTTTGAAAACTTTTTCACTTGCAAAAAGTTTTCAAGCTTTCCAAAATGCGCTGAAACAATAAGGATCCGCCCGCTGCGGCGTGCGCCAAAGGCTTTGCCTCTGGACGCCACCACCTTTTGAAAAAGGTGGACGAAAACTTTGTTTAGCGCAACAGCGCCCAGCTTCAAGCTGGTGGACGAAAATTTGAATTTACCGGGTAATTCCGATAAATGAATAAAAAATTAGGGAGGTATCAGTCATGGATGTTTTAATGTAACAGAATACAAGGAATATCTTTTTGACACCGTAAAAAAATCTTTGGCATCGATAGCCCAAGCGGCTATTACCACGCAGTTGTAAAGGAAGTAGAGAAGATCGCAACCGAACTGGGTTACCAGTTTGAGCAGATCGAAAAAAGGCTGCGGCATCATCACCATCGAAGGTGAGGACAACAGCAGAACCGTTATGATGTCCGCTCATGTAGATACACTCGGTCTGATGGTTCGTTCCATCACAGCAGACGGCAACCTCAAATTCACCAAAATCGGTGGTCCAATCATGCCGACCCTCGACGGTGAATACTGCCGCATCCACACCAGAGATGGCAGAGTTTACACCGGCACCATCCTGTGTGAAAGCGCAGCTGTACACGTTCATCCAGATGCAGCCAGCAGAAACAGAGAAGAGGACAGCATGATGGTCCGCATCGACGAACAGGTTCACAGCAAAGAGGACGTTCTCAATCTGGGCATCCAGGTGGGCGACTACATCTGCTATGATCCAAAGACAGTTGTCACCGAAAGCGGCTTCCTCAAATCCCGTTTCATCGACGACAAGGGCAGCGTTGCTTGTCTGCTGACCGTTTTGAAGATGATGAAGGACAAAGGTCTGAAACCACAGTACAAGACCAAATTCTTTATCTCTGTCTTTGAAGAGGTTGGCCACGGTGCATCCTATGTTCCATCCGATGTCCGCGAAGTAATTGCCGTTGACATGGGCTGCATTGGTCTGGATCTGACCTGCACCGAGTATGATGTATCCATCTGTGCAAAAGACTCCGGTGGTCCATACGATTACCTGATGACCAGCAAGCTCATCGAGCTGGCAAAAGAAAACGGTCTGAAATACGCAGTCGATATTTACCCAAGATACGGCTCGGATGTCGGTGCAACCCTGCATGGCGGCAACAACGTCAAGGGTGCACTGATCGGTCCTGGCGTTCATGCTTCTCATGGTATGGAGCGCACCCATTACTCCGCTTTGGAGAGCACCATCAACCTGATCCTGCTCTACCGGGCTGCAAGAAGTAATAAAATCAACGCAAGTAAAAAGTCCATCCCTGTGGGGATGGACTTTTTGTTTGGGTTTTGATTTTTAAGGGATACTCTCTACTTGAAATCAGTTTTCAAGCTTTCCAAAATGCCTCGCTGCGGTGTGCGCCATACACTACCACCTTTTGAAAAAGGTGGATGAAATTTTTTCATTTAGTACACCGAGCGAGTGTAGTAACGAAAGCGTTGCCGTGTGTGGAAACTACCATTTCGCACGAAACCAAAGCGCGAAACAATCTCCGGCTTCAAGCCGGTCAAGCCGGAAGGAACTGTCTGCTTGGCAGCCAGCGCACTACCGTGCGGCAGCATCGAAACAGCAGTCAGCCTCTAACGATTTTTATATTTTATTTTGTTTGATAAGGTGTTTCGTACTCTACGGAGTACGACCAAAGGCGTTGCCTCTGGACACCACCACCTTTTGAAAAAGGTGGACGAAAACTTTGGTTTCAAAGTGTCGAGTGAGTGTGATAACACGAGCGAGCGCCGTGTGCTGAAACTGCTGTTTTATATAAAGCCAAAGCGCGAAACTGTGTCCAGCTTCAAGCTGGTTAGATGTGGTTCATCAAGTAGATTTTGACAGCAAGCTCCATGCTCAGCTTTTCTTCGGTGCGGTCGAGATTAAGTCCCGAAATCTCCTCAATCTTCTTATAGCGGTACTTGATGGTATTGTAATGTAGGTACATGGTGTCCGAAGCCAGCTTGAGGTTCCAGCCGTTCTGCACGATGTTGATGAGCGTTTCCATAAAATCGGTATTGTGCAGCTCGTCGTGGCGGCAAATCTTGTCGATGTATTCCTTATAAAATTCCGAACACTGGTATTGTCCTTGATACCGTCCAGAATTTATAGATACCAAGCTCGGTATAGACCATGACATTGTCGCGCTTGTAAATCAGGCGGCTGATTTTGACCGCTTTTTGTGCCTCCTGATAGGCAAGATGGCAGCCCATGATGGTATCTTTGGCTTCAGAGACACCGATGGTGACGGTGAAGTTGTACTGGGTGCGCAACTCCTCCCGCAGACTGTTGCAGCAGGCGATCAGGCGCTCGGTGATGACGTCATCCGGCTTGTCGTGCTTGATGATGAAAGCGGTGCTGTCGGTAAACTTTGTATACAGTACGCTTTTGAAGAATTTGCGGAAATGCTTGAGCGAATAATCGAATATCTCATCGTTGTGCTTTTCAATATCCTCGCTGTCCTTTTGTTGCGGATGTTGAGGTACTGAATTTTAAAATCGTCGATGTCAACAATAACGGTGGTATAATATTTTTCACTGAGGTCCCAGCCATAGATTTTGCCGCGCTTGATGACCTCCTGTAAGTTTTTGATGTTGTTGAGGACGATGTCCTGAACAAAGCCGTCGCGGTAACGGGATTCAATCTCCATATTGGAGATGTATTTCTGCGCAATCAGCTTTAAGGCAGTGGAAGCATGGCTGAGAATCATCGTTTCGTAGTCGCTCAGTTCCTGACGCTTGTCATCAATAATGACGATGAAGCCGTAGTCCTTATCCTCCAGGGTGACCCGCAGATGGGGATAGAGCAAAGAGAAGCTGTCTTTAAAATCCTCACACAGGGAAGCATTTTTGGAAGGATAGATTTTATTGAAGGCGACATCGTAAAAGGCAATATTCTGATTGAGCAGGGTAGAAATGGTGTTGACGATGTCCGAGATGCCACCGCCATTGATAACGGTATTGATAAAGGAAGTGCTAATATTTTCGGACAGACGAATTGCAGAGGACTGCACGTCAATCAGCTTTTTGAGACTGGGGTTGATGATGTCGGCAATCGCACAGTTGACCGGCATACTGACGATTGGAAATGCCATTTCGTTGGCAGCGGCGATGACCTCATCGCTCAGCTGTGGCAGATAAGCGCCCAGCTTTAAAAAGAGGGCACAAGCCTCGGTTTGTGCCAGCTTGCGGACAAAGGATACTAAATCGGGAACATTTTGCTGAAGGATGAAGCCGGAGCTGACCACCAGCTCCCCGGGACGGGTCCATTCCTGCGGGTTAGAGTATCCATAACGGTCACATTGGATACTTCCTGCGCCAGACCGCGCTTGCCGCAAAGTACACGGTATTCCCGGAACTCTTCCATATTTAAGATTTCACCTACGGTCAATGCCATAAAAACACCTCTCCATATAAACCGGATAATCTAAGAAACAATTTGATACCATCATTATACACGAAACTATTTGAAAAGTACATATCTAAATCAAAAAAACTGTTGTATTTTACAAAATAAGGCGGATGATTGCCCACATTCTGTATGAAAGGGATTTTCTTTTGTCAGAATCAACAAAGATGCGGTTGACAGGAACGGAAGTTGGATTTAAAATGAAGATAATGGTCAAACAGACAAGGCGGCGTGTTGGGCAATAAAGGAAGGTTGTGTCCTGCCTGTCCGCTGCCTGCATAATACTTAGGGAGGAAATTTGCTATGAGAAAAAATTTTGGTCCAAAATCCTGGCTGTATCCAATGCCGGTCCTGATCATTGCTACCTATAATGAGGACAAAACTGCCGATGCGATGAATGCTGCATGGGGAGCCATCAGCCAAAGCAACCACATCTCCATCTGCGTCAGCGCCAGACATAAGACAACCAAGAACATCCTTGCCCGCAAAGCCTTCACTATCAGCATGGCGGACGCTGCCCATGTGGTCGCCTGCGACTATGTCGGCGTGGTTTCGGGCAACAACGAGCCGAACAAGATGGAGAAAGCCGGTTTCCATACCACTCCATCCGAGTTTGTAGATGCGCCGGTCATCGACGAGCTTCCGATGACTCTTGACTGCCGCCCGGTCAGCTATGATGAAGCAACCGGACGTCTGGTGGGCGAAATCGTAAACGTCAGCGCAAAAGAGGTGGTTGTGTCGGAGAACGGCAAAATCGACCCGCAGAAATGGCAGCCAATCACCTTTGACCCGGTCAACAGCACCTATCTGGTTCTGGGCGAAAAGGTCGGAAATGCCTTCAAGGACGGTATGACCCTCAAGTAGGCTTTTTGACAAAATCTACCTTGTTTCTCAGAAATTTTAAAAAAGAAAAACATATTCCCGCTCTTTGCAGCATACACTAATGCTGCGCTGTATGATGCAGCGCTTGGAACTGAAAACCACAAAAGTGAGGGAATATGATGAAGAAAGTGACCGAAGCAGCTTTGACCGCAGGGCTGGTGGCTGCCTTGCTTTTGACCGGCTGTGGTGAGAAGCGAGCGACCGATACAAACGACAACCGTCCAGACGTGGTGCAGCAGGGAAAGCAGGCGGGAGAAGATGCCGCCAAAGGTGCGAAGGATATGCTGGATGACGGAGCCAACGCTGCCAAAAAGATGATGGAAAACGAACAGGGTATGCTGATGGCAGCCGGCAGCCGAATCCGGATGTCATCATGGAGCTGGGAGAAACCCCTTGGCATTACCATGCCGCAGAAGATTGACGCAAGCCTTCAGGAGGTCTTTGGACTGAATCCTTCCGACATCGAGGAATATTATGGAGAATATTCCTCGGTGAACACCTCGGCGGACCACATCATTGGCGTCAAGGTGAAGGAGGGCAGGGTAGATGCTGTGCGTTCTGCTCTGGAAAACGCAAGGAAACGGTGGTCGAAAATTTCAAGGAATATCTGCCCGACCAGTATGACAAGGCACAGACAGGAAAAATCATCGAAAAGGGCAACTACCTGTTTCTGGTGATTGCCGGAGATTCCACTAAAGGGTATGACCGTGAGATGCAGCGAGCCGAACAGATTATCGACGGATACTTTCAATAGCCTTTTTGCCTTCTGCGGCGAACAGTCGCAGAAGGCATTTTTTCGGCAATGGATAAAGTGAAAAATTTATTTTCCTAAAATAGAAAGAGGTGGAATAAAACCTGTCGTAAAAGACACTATTGATAAAGAGAGGATGCGTCAACAGAAAAGTGTGCAGGAACAAAAAAGACTTGATATTTGGCGCAAAATCTGTTAATTTAATGGGAGGCGTTTTTGTCCCGATTTGGGATTTTGCCTTTTATAAAAATACAAACTTGTTTGGAGGTAGAGATTTTGGTTTTCAGCAGCCTGCTCTTTTTGTTCCGATTTCTTCCCATCACCTTTTTGATTTATTATCTGGTTCCGTTCCGATTCAAGAACACGGTGCTGTTTTTGGCAAGCCTGTTCTTTTATACCTGGGGAGAACCGAAGTTTTTCCCAGTGATGTTGATTTCGATTGGGGTCAACTATGTTGCGGGACTTTTGATGGAGCGCTATGACCAACGCCCGCAGCTGCGCAGGATTTGTTTTTGGCTGGCGTTTGCCATCACCTTGGGCTTCTTACTCTTCTTTAAATATACCAACTTCTTTGTGGGCAACATCAATGCCCTGTTCGGGACCAGCTTGCCGCTGCTCAGTTCGACGGAGTTCCATCTTCCTTTGGGCATCAGCTTCTATACCTTCCAGATTCTGGCGTATACCATTGATGTATACAGACGAAAAATCAAGGTGGAGCACAACCTGATTGATTTTGGTGCGTTCGTTGTCCTGTTCCCGCAGCTGATTGCCGGACCGATCGTTCTGTATCCCGACATCAGCAAGGAGATGAAACACCGCACCATCACACTGGCACAGGTGGAAGAAGGTGTTGGGCTGTTTATCATGGGATTGGGCAGCAAGATTTTGCTGGCGGACACCGTTGGCGCACTTTGGACCGAGGTACAGACCCTGGGCTTTGCCAACGTTTCCACCCCTTTGGCGTGGATGGGTTTGCTGGCATATACCTTCCAGATTTATTTTGACTTCAGCGGTTATTCGCTGATGGCGATTGGTCTGGGCAGGATGCTGGGTTTCTATTTCCCACAGAACTTTAACTATCCTTACATCTCCAAAAGCATCACGGAATTCTGGCGGCGTTGGCATATCTCGCTCGGCTCCTGGTTCCGCGATTATGTTTACATCCCGCTGGGCGGCAACCGTGTCAAACGCAGCAGACAGTTTTTTAATATCTTTGTGGTATGGTTTTTTGACCGGCTTCTGGCATGGCGCCGCATGGAACTTCATCTTCTGGGGACTGTACTTTTTGTTCTTCTGATGATTGAGAAAAGCTTTCTGCTCAAGCATCTGGAAAAAAGCAGGTGCTGTCGCACATCTACCCTGATTTTCCTGGTCATGCTGGGGTGGGCGCTGTTTGCTATTTCTGATTTGTCCACTTTGGGCGAGCTGTTTGGACGACTGTTCTCCTCAAAGGCGGCATCGACTGGCTGTACTATCTGCGGGATTACGCAGTGATGTTCCTGTTGTGCATTTTGGCGTCTACACCGTTTTTCAAGATTGCAGCGCAGACGGTCGGCAAAAACAAGGTGGTTCGGACCATCTTTTGGCAGGGTGCTGCTGGTGTCCATCTCCTTTATGGTCGATTCCACCTACAGCCCATTTTTTGTACTTTAACTTTTAAGGAGGATGGCAGATGAAAAAGATATTGCAGTATCCAATCGCTGTCCTGTTTGCTCTTTTATCAGCGTCTTTTTCTGGTGGACGTCTTCAACAGCGACCGCGCTTTTTCAGAATTTGAGAACACCTCGCTGGCACAAAAGCCCGCCTTTTCCTGGAGCAGCTTTGTGGACGGCAGTTTTGGCAGCAAGTATGTCAAATATATCAACGAGCAGTTTTAGGCAGGGACAACTGGATTAGCATGAAAGCAGTTGCCGATATGGGTCTGGGCAGAATCGAAAGCCACGGGGTCACCTATGGCGACGACCATTACCTGATGGAAAAGCTGGAAATCGTGGAGGATCAAAACTATCCAGCCAATGCCGGCACCAACATCGTCAAACAGACCTCGCTGGACCGCTCCAACGGAATGGTTTCCTCCTTCCTTCAGATGTACGACCAGCCAATCACCTTCTCGCTGGTGCCAAACTCCTATGCGATTTTGGAGGATGAGGTGCCGACCGGATTTCCGGGAGCCGACCAGCAGGCGTATACCCAGCAGATTTACCGGACGCTGAGCGAAGCGGACGACCAGCTGGAGATTGTGGACTTTTCCGATGCACTTTCGCAGCACAAGGATGAGTATATCTACTATCGCACCGACCACCACTGGACCACCCTGGGTGCCTATTATGCCTATGTTGCCTACTGCGAGCAGAAGGGCTTGACGCCGGTTTCGCTGGAGGAACTGAAAGAAAAACAAGGTGGAGGATTTTTACGGAACCTTCTATTCCAAAGCTAAGCGCCCATCTCAGCCGGCGGACACCATCACCTGGTATGATGTGGATGTGGACGAGTTTGCCTTTGTTGCCAATTTGCAGCAGGACAAGCAGTTGGCACAGCTGGGTGAAGTGGTACAGGAGGACGGCTTGGAGCTGCTGCGGGTAGACGGCATGATGGACCGGCGCAAATTTGAGGTGCGGGACAAGTATGCTGCCTTTATGTGGGGAAACAGCGGCTATGTCAAAATCAAAAGCAGCCACAACCTGAACCACCAGGAGGGCAAAACCAGCCGCCTACTGCTGTTCAAGGATTCCTATGCCAACAGCATGATTCCGTATCTGACCTACAACTATGATGAAATCATTGTAGTCGACCTGCGCTATATGGCAAAAAGCACCAAGGAGCTGATGCAGGAGGAGTTTGACGACATCTTTGTGATGTACAATTTCTCCACCTATGTTTCGGGTGCATCCGACCTTGCCAAACTGAAGTTTTAACTGACCTTAAAAAGACAGCCTGTGTTTTCAGGCTGTCTTTTTTGTCGTTTTGTCTGAAAATACAGCATTTGTAGCTCTTTGTCTAAAAGATAACATCGGTGCATATCTTGTGATTGGGTCTTCAGCATGCTATAATAGGAATACAATATCTGGTAGTTATGTGGAGATAAAAAATAGACAGGAGGAAAAGGATATGATCCGAATTGCAACAGTTGGGACCGGTTGGATTGTCGGTGAGTTTTTGCGAGGCGCTAAAAGAGGTGCCGGAGGTGGAGTACCGCTTGCCTGCTATTCTCGCACCAGGGAACGGGAGAGCTGTTTGCCAGAGAATGGGGAGCGCAGAAGGTCTACACCGATTTGGAGCAGATGGCACAGGACGATACAATCGACGCGGTGTATATCGCCAGCCCAAACAGCCTGCACTATGAGCAGAGCAAGCTGTTTTTACAGAACGGCAAGCACGTCATCTGTGAAAAGCCTATCACGGTGGAGCCGGAACAGCTGGAAGAATTGCAGCAGCTGGCACAGCAAAACAGCTGATTTACCTGGAGGCTTTGATTGAGTCTATCTGCCGCAGATGCAGGTGCTTAAAGGTGCGGTCGAGCGACTGGGCAGGGTGCATCTGGCAAGATTCGACTTTTCCCAGTATTCCTCCAAATATCCAGCATATCTGCGGGAGAGGTCCCAAACATCTTTAACCCAAAGATGGCAACCGGCGGTCTGATGGACCTTGGAATCTACTGCCTGTATCCTGCCATCATTCTGTTTGGTGTGCCGGACAAGGTGGATGCGCACGCCCGCTTTTTGGACACCGGAGCAGATGCCAGCGGCTGCGTGACCTTGCAGTATGCAGATAAGACGGTTGTGCTGACCTATTCCAAAACGGCGCAGGGTGTGATTGGCTCGGAAATCCAGGGGAGGACGGTGTCATCTAATCCCGCACATCTCCAAGCTGGTCGATATGACCTTCACTCCGCTCAATGGGGAGGAACGTCTGCTGACCAGACCGGAGGAAAAAATACCGGCAGATGTCCTACGAGATGGCTTTCTTTAAACGCTTTATTGAGGAGCCAAACCGCTATCGACCATACTATCAGTATGTCAGCAATCTGGCGCTGAATGTCAACCGCGTGATGAAACAGGCAAGGGAAAAGCAGGTATCTTCTTCGAATAAGCAGTTGTTTTTCCTGGGAAATAGGGTTATATCGCACTCCAAATATAAAAAATGGAGCAATCAGTGCTGTAAAGCTAGAATAACTTTACAGCACTGATTTTCTTATATTTTGTAAAATTAGATATAATCAGAAGTTTTATTCCGGCTTAGAGTTGCCTTAAAAAAGAGGATGAAAATTTTATTTTTTCTCAATCTACCCGTCTTTGCACCGGAGGCGAACAGTCTCCGGCTTCAAGCCGGCAATGCACTGACCTGCTGTCTGCAACATAGGATAAGGTGGGTGGGAAAGTCCCATCCAAAGGAGGATGAAGGATGAATCAACGTGTATTGGATATATCTGCCTAGGGGCGAAGTCGATTTTCAGCGGGTCAAGCAAGACGGCATCTGGGGTGTGATGCTCAAGGCGACCGAAGGGGAGCGCTACCTCAGTCCTGCCTTTGAGAAAAATTATCAGCAGGTCAAAAAGCCAATCTGGAGGTCGGAGTCTATAATTATCTAAGAGCCTCTACTGTGCCGGAAGCAGTGGCAGAAGCAAACTTCTTTTAAGCAAACTCAAAGAGAAGCAGCTGACCCTGCCGCTGGCAGTGGATATAGAGGCGCCGGAGCAACGGCAGATTGAAAATCTGGCGCCCATCGCCGCAGCCTTTTTGTGACACATTGGAAAAGGCAGGTTACTATGCGACCATTTACAGCACGGTGGATTGGTTTAAAACCAAGCTGTCCGCAAGGGAGCTGGACCGCTTTGACCGGTGGATTGCAGAGGAGGGAGTCAGCAAGCCAAATTTTGAAAAGCCGTATGGAATGTGGCAGTTTACCCGGAATGCGCAGGTGGACGGAATCAATGGGCGAGCGGATGAAAGCGTGAGCTACCGCGATTATCCAAACCTGATTCGTCAGGCAGGACTTAACCACCTGACACCGGAGCTGCCTGCCCGCGCCGTCAGTGTGGAGGAGCTGCGCTCGATGGGCTATCAGGCAGTCAAACTGTAAGCCGGACTTGCAATTTTTTCGGGATGTCGTATACTGGACGAGAGAAAGCCCGAAGAGGGCTGAATGAAACCCAAAAATCAAAGGATGAAATAAAGAAAAGGAGGAAGATGGATGAGCGTTTGTATCCATCACACCAGTTCGCCGGTCATTTCGCAGGAGGAAAAGCAGCTGCTCAAAGAGATTGCCGATGCAAACCGCTACCCGGTCTGCCGCTTTGAGCTGCGCAGCAGCCGGGAGGATGAGCTGATCAGCACCGCGCTGGACGCAGTTCATCTGGAACGGCAGGATGAGGAAATGGAGCCGGTGAAGGCACGCGCCCAGCTGCTCAAATCGCTGGAGGAAAAAGGGTTGCTGGTGCTTTACTACGATTTAAAGAGCTATGTCAAAAAGGATTATCAGCCCTACCATGACAGCGACCTGTTCCACCTGCTCGAGCAGCTGGTGGCAGAAGGCAGCCAGCGGGAAGGCTATCTGTTTGACTATGCCTTTGTAAAGAAGGGTATGGCAGTTTTGACCTGTAAAGGAAAATATGCTATCCGCTAGAAAACGGGATAGCAAAAGGGACAGTTTTTTACAGTGTCCCTTTTTTTATGACTGAATTGGAAGAAAAATTGTCCTCGTTTTCTTTGGAAGCAACCTCCTGCTGAATCGACAATGCCTTGGCATACTGCTCGTTGGTTGAGCGGACAAATTCCTCAAGCGTTTGACCCATCTGATAGGCGGTGCGGTAGATATTGACCGGCTTGACCAATCGGCTGTAATCGGAAGGGTCGAGCAGGTTGCCCGTTTGGATGGTCAACGACGGGCAGAAGGAAACGCCCTGCAGTAGGTGTTGGCAAGAGTGACTGGATTTTGCGGTACATCCAGTCGTACAGAAAGGGCAGCGGATATCTGTTCGGCAAAGTTTTTGGAAAAACTGTCGTTGTACTGAATGGAGATGCCCGGATCATCGGCACAGTGATGGAAGGAGAGAAAGAGGTCGGCTTCGCGGTATTGTGCAAACATGATGCGGTCCAGACCTGCCATCGTTTCATGCCCGGAGCGGGTGAGAAAAACGTTGGCGCCCAAAATACGCAGACGGTCGTACAGTGCGCGTGCCATCAGCAGATTGAGCTGTTCTTCATCGGTGCTCTGGTTGCCCAGCAGGCTGTCGGAGCCGATGTCCTGCCCACCGTGTCCGGCATCAATGACGATGTTGAGCCCTTTAAGCGGCTGTTGGGTCTGTTTAGCATCCGAAGAAAGATGGGAGCGGAAATAGACCACGATATTTTCTCCGTTGAAGGTGACCTGATAACCATAGAAGGGCATCCCTTCCTTTAATGGCAGGGTGACCGGGATGTCGTTTTCCTGCTGCTGTACCTCGATGTCGGAGAAGATGTCGCTGCTTAAATAGTCCAGTTGGCGGTTCATGTTGGTGACGTGAGAGAGCCTGAGCGAAACGGTGCGCTCATCTGCATCATAGGAAACGGTGCAGGGAAGCCCTTTGCCGCCGACAAAGGTGATGTACTCGCCACGGCTGGTGCTTTGAATCACCACGTTGGAAATTTTCTTGGAAAGGGTGTAGATGTCGGTCTTGTTGGTGAGGATGCGGGCAGCCTTTTTACGAATACATCCTCCTGAATACAGGTAGTAGTATTCGTCGGTGGAGGAGGTGACATAGTCCTTTGTACCCTGCGGCAACGCATACAGCAGCTTCTTCTCGGAGGGGTCTGCAAAGACAGCGGTCAACGGGTCGGTGGTTTGGATGGCAAGGTCCTGCTGGCTGCCGATTTGAACCAACTCACCCAAAGAAGTCTGAAGGCGCAGCTGTCCATTATAAACCATCAGTAGGAAACCGGACCCAGCCGCGAAATTTGCAGCGTTTCTGCCTCAAACAGCTGTGCAGAAGCAGAAAAGAGTGCAGGATAACCGGGTCGTATGGAAGGGTCCGGCTGGGTTAGGGTGTAAAGGTGTCCGTTGAGTTCTGCGCTGACCTGTGCGCCCGAAGGAGCCATACAGCTCAAAATGACCGGATTTAAAATGGAGACCGGCTCGTTGTTGGCAGGATATGCCGACTCGGGAATGATTTCGGAGATAGGAGAGAGGGTATTTTCCGCAGAGGCATCCGCAGAGCGGATGATGCTGACCGAACGGGTGCGGGCATTCTGGGAAAAGACATAGCGATTGGAGCCCATTTGAGCGGGACTGGAGCGCAAAGTATCCATCGTCAGAGATTTCACCATATCCACCGTCGTAATTTTGGTCGTTGAGCAGCAGAGGGATGGTGGGATCGCACCAGCCGGTAATCAGATAGCTGTCTTCGGAGGAGTAGCTCAATTCCTCGGGATTTCCGATGGTCAGGCTGTCCGGCTGCTGCAAGGCGGTATCCAGGTACCAGCCGGAGGTGTTCTGTCGGGTAGACAGAGCATCAGAAAGGGAAGGAGAAAGCTGGATGCTGCGAAGAGAATCAATCACCGAACCGTTGAGCTGGTCAATCTGGTTGGAAAAGGCTCGGAAAATCAATTCCTCTTGGTCGCTGTAAAAAGGCAGGCTCACTCAAGGGGTGAGTAAATGCGGCTTGCATCCTGCCAGGGCAAACAGCTCCATCTGTTCGCCCTGCGTTTTCAGCATCTCTTTCCACAGGCGGATGGTGTCGGTATAGCTACCGTCACCGACCTTCTGCCGGGAATCGACCAGCAGAAAATTGACGGTGCCGTCGTGCATCAGCTGTCGCAGAAATTCAGTTTGCAGGCTGTTGCCCTGTGCCATCTCAGCGGGTAAAATCAGCCCGATGCGCAGGATGGAGGATTGTTTTCGCACCTGCTGCACCACAGAATCAACGGTGGAACGGATGCTGTCCAGCTGGATGCGTCCATCCCGGATACAGCTGCGCAGATCCAGTGCAATACCGCCGATGCGGTAGTCGATGGTCAATTCCCGCGCAATATTTCCAATTAGTTTTTTGTGCTTCCTCTTGGTTTAAGTCCAAAACGACCGAGCCTTGGGTTTGCAGGGTCAGCTCTGGGTGGAGGGCTGCCAGCGTTTTTGGCTGCTGTTATAGTCAGTCGAGCCCATCTCAAAGGGGGAATCACAGCACAAACATCCATCCCTTCCTCTGTCGCCTGCTTGACCAGCGACTTCAGCGGATTTTTGATGGAGGATTGTCCGGTTTGCTCCACCAGATACCGGCTTTGCGGAAGGTAACGGGAGGGATACATGGCAGCAAGCTCCGGTGTTACCGGATAAAACAGGGTGTCCATCCCGTAATCGGCAGCGACATCCACAATTTTTTTTTTTGCCTCATGTCGCAGCTGCCAGTAGCCGGTCTGCGGGCTGGCAGGGTAGGTCAGGTTGTTCATGCTTTCTACTACGACAGCGTTCATGGATTTTCCACCTGAAAAGTAGGGCTGTTCAAAATCAGATTCTGCCGATTGCTTTTCCACCTTTTGAGGTGCGGCTTCCTCCTGAATGGTTGTGTTCAGGTTGGCAGATACCGGCATACACAGGGAAGAACGCAGGATACATCCTGCCAACAGAAGGGAAAGGGCGCGGGAGATGGTACGAGTATACTCTTTCAAATAGCAACACCTCGATTCGATGTCTGTCCAAGGCAGACAGAAAGGATAGATTGACACCTTTATTATACCATCTTTCCAATCCGCTTTCCATAGATTTTCGGAAAATAGGATTTTACAGCAGGGAAGAATGCTTTTTCTGCATAGGGCAGGAAAGCTGCTGCAACAGCAAAAACCCCATCATAATCAGGCACAGGCACAAAATGGGGTGGCAGGGTCGGCGACCGGGATGGGATGGGTCTGTGCAGCAAAGACAGAGACACTTTCCCCCAGAGATTTGAGCAGGACAAAGGTAAGAACACCGGAAACCAGCGCGTGCAGCAATCGGGAAAGCAGGATGGGCAGGATGCGGATATGGGTGCCCTTGAGGATGCCCATAATCTGCGCTAAGACCGAAAGCCCGCCAAAGGAAAGAAAACAGGAAGCGAACACCGCTCCAAGGGGAAGGGTGCTGGCAAGCGAGCAGCCGTTGGTGACCTCCAGACAGCCCAGCAGCAGCGCACGAGCCAGCGAAGCACAAGGCAGCAGGGAAGAAATCAGCTGACTAAGCGCAGAAAAAAGCACAATGAAGCCGGACATCTGTCCCATTGCCTCGACGCTTTGTGCGACCGACAAGACAAAGGCTTCTCCCAGTCCGAGCGGTCGAACAGAAGAAACCGGGTGCGGGTCGGCGATAGCAGCGGGACGGGAGGAATGTAGACGGCAGTGGAGTGCGCAAACCCGGGGCAAACAGTACAGAAACGCCCAACTGGACAGCAAACAGCAGGACGCCGACAGAAAAGCTGCCGAACATCTGGACACCCACCGCAGAGATGATGAAGGAAGGACCGGCGCAGCAGCAGTAGAGCATCATCCTCTGGGCAAGCGATTGGTCGATTTTTGCTGCTGGAGCAACGAAGCGATGGCTTTTGCGCCCATCGGATACCCGCCGACCATCCCCAGCAGCAGGATGCTACCCAGCTCAGGGGAAGAAAGAACAGCCTGCGGGTCATCCGGGCAAGGGGGAGGGAAAGAAAACGGTATAGTCCGCTGTTGATGAGAAAGCAGGTCAATACCATAAAGCAAAACAGCGAGGGAATGACCGTCTGCAAGCACAGTCGAATCCCCTGCACAGCGCCTTTTGCCACCACCGGCGCATTTTGGATGAGCAGGACGGCAAACAGCAGACACAGCAGACAAAGAAGGAAGCGGAAAATTTTTGAATGGATTTCATGGTTCTTCACCTTTCCTGTTTTTTTGTGGGCGAAGGTTACAGAGCAACCTTCCCCTCTTGACTTTATTTGTATGCAAAGGAAAAGCAGGAATTGACTGCTAAAAGTTTTTGTGCTTCATAGGATAGGGAAAAAGGGAAAGGGAGATTGCTTATGCGAATCAAAAACAAAAACAGCAGCTCTTAACCGAGCGCAATACATTGGGCAGTTCGCTGCTGGCTCAGGAAAGTCACCTGGAGCTTTGCTCCAATCGGGAGCTGTTGGTGGACGGCTGCAAAGGCATCGTGGAGTACAACGATACCCTCATCCGTCTGCACATCCCGGAAGGTCAGCTGAAGGTCAGCGGAAGAGAGCTGCAAATCGCCTGTATGTCGGAGGACAGCCTGATTGTGCGCGGCTTCCTCTCAGGATTGGAATATTGTAATTGAGGTGAAAAGTATGTCTTTGGTTTCTCTGCTGCGGTTTGCCCGCGGGACGGTCACCTTTACGGTAAAGGGAGCCTTTGCCGAACGTTTTTTGAATCTGCTCAGTCGCAACGAAATCCCGGTCTTTCATACGCGGTGTACGCCGGAGGGATATACCGCGCAGACGACGGTGAAGCACTACCGCCGCATCCGACCCTTTGTGCGCAAGACCCATGTGCGGGTGCGGGTGGTGCAGCGAAACGGACTGCCGTTTTGGGTACAGCGGTATCGTCGGCGGGTGGGATTGCTGGTCGGCATCGGGCTGTTCTGTCTGTGCGTAGGACTGTCCGGGCAGTTTGTCTGGTCAATCGAGCTAAACGGCAACCAAACGGTCAGCGACGACGCCATTTTGCAGTCGCTCGAGGAGATGGGTCTGCACCGCGGCAGTTGGAAAAAGAGTTTAGACGTGCAGAAAATGGCAATCCGGCTACGGCAGGAGTATCATCAGGTGGGATGGGCGGCGGTCAATCTGGTGGGCAGCGTTGCCGAGGTGGAAATCAGCGAGCGCAACGAAGGAGAGGAGGAGGTGCAGGACACCGAGCCATGCAACATCGTAGCGGCGCGGGGAGGACAGATCGTGCAGATGGAGGTGTATGACGGGAAGGACTTCGCAAAAAAGGGGACACGGTGAAAAAAGGGGACCTTTTGGTCAGCGGCGTGGTGTCCAGCAAAAGGGAAAGACCATCCTGCGGCACGCCAGCGCAAAGGTGGTGGCAGAATATGGGATGAGTAAAACGGTGTCAATCCCGATGGAGCAGACTGTGCAGGTGCCGGTGGGGGAGGTGAAAAACTACCGCTACCTTAACCTCTTTGGCAAGCGCTTCCCGCTCTTTTTATCAGGCGGCAATTTTTATCCCAAAGGGAGGAGCGCTTTGAACGGGTGTTTGTCCGACCGGTCCGTCTGTGCGGAATGGTTCTACCGTTTGATTTAACCGTCCGGCAGTCGATTGGGATGCAGACGCAGACCGTTGCTTTGAGCGAAGAGAAGGCAGAATATTTTGCCATGCAGCAGCTGGAAGAGTGGGAAGCACAGCACCCGGAATATCAGGTGCAGCGGCGGCTGTTGAGAAAAACGCAAAAGGAAGGACGCTGGTCATCGAGGCTAGCTACACCATCTGGGAGGACATTGCCCGGCAGGAGCCAATCTTGATTGACGGAAGGTAAAACGGAGGATAAAAAGCTCCCAAACCAAATGGCTTGGGAGCAAATATACCGGGATATTATTCGGAAAGAATCTTGATGAGCAGGTCGCCCATACCAACGTTGTAGCCGCTGGTTGCAAAGATGCCGTTGAGTCCGGGTTTGGTGACGATGATCAGCGGCAGCTTGTCCGGGTCGACATACATCCTTCTTGCCAGAGAGGAAACGTTGTCGCGGAAGTCGTCGTAGCAGATGGTCACCTTCGGCAGCAGCTCGAGTGCGCGGGCAAGGGTGTGGTTGCTCTTTGCCTGCTGGCTGCGCAGGATGAAGATCAGCTGTGCATCCAGTGCATTGTAGCGCTCGTGGTGTTCAATCAGCTCGTTGAGGATATGCTCGGTCGGCTCCTTGCCTTCCTCCAGCCAGAACAGGATGTTTGAACGACCTTCGGTCAGCTGCTGGGCTGCAATCTTGCCGCCGTTTTCATCCTGCAACGAGAACGGCAGGATGTCCATATTCTCCAGCATATCCGAGATGCGGTGTCGCGCAGACGGATGGTCAGCTGCTGCGGCTTGTCCCTGTGCGACGGTGAAGCGGTACTCCTTGGCAAACAGGCTGCCGTTTGGCATTCTCTTGGCGGTAATCAGGCGGTAATCGCCGGGAGTCAGCTCACAGTCCAGACGACCGTCCTTCCATTCGCGCTCGCTCAGGTTGAGGGTGGTGTAAACGCCGTCGCGCAGCAGGGCAAGGCTCCAGTTCTGGAAGTAGACCCACTTGGTGTCATCGCCGGACAGCAGGGTGAACGGCAGGACGTTGCCCTGTTCGGATTGTTCTACATTGTGGAAGCTGCCGTCGCGGTAGAACTGGACTGCGTGTGTTTCGGGTTGATTCGTGCAGGCACACCGATGGTGCGGCAGATGGCGGTGAACAAAACCTTCTTGGAATTGTGGGAGCCGTATCCGACCTTCAGCAGCGCATTTGGTGTGGTAGTCAGCGAACCGTATTCGCGGTCATCGTTGGAGGAGATGTGCTGAAGAATCCAAGCCCACAGCTGATGCGGGTCGGCAGCAAACTGCTCCTTCTGCTCGGCGGAGAAGGCATCGAGCAATCCCACGGCGGAAAGCGGTCAGTGTTTCATGTTCAACGCGAGGGGAGAGCAGATATGGGATGTAGATTTCCTCCGGCAGGTCGCCCTGAGCCGGTGCCAGCAGCATGTGCTGCTCGAGGATGTCCGCTTTCAGGTCGGTTTTATCCTTAACAGTCAGCTGATGGAGCAGCTTTGCACGCAGCTGCATCTGTTTAGAATCGGCAACATTCTGCAAGAAGGTGTGTACCTCATCGGCGTTGCCCTTTGCATCAAAGAGCGCTTTGGCTGCATATTCAGCGCAGATTCCGTCCAGTCCCAGCGCCTGTGCTGCCTGTGCCGCCGACTGCTCGGTGTGGAAGGTGCCTTCCTTGCGGTGCAGCAGGGAAGCGGCGTGGTCAAACCGCTGCTGCTGGGTTGCCTTCTGCTCATCGGTCAGGCGAACGGCAAATTTCATGTTGTCCTTTGGTGGAACGACATCGTATTCGGCTCCGTCCAGCTCGGTGGTCTGGCAGGCAGAAGCGTTGGTGAAGTCGATTTGCACCGATGGTTCCTTGCGGGTGTCGACGGGCGGGTGATAAAGCGTCCGTCCTTGAGCGTATGGATGTGCAGGTCGCCCAAGCCCAGTGTGATGGAAGCCTTTCCGTTTTTCATCGGTGACCAGGGTAGAGATTGGGAAGAACTCGGAATAGTTGAGCAGTTCGATGCGTAAGGTAACGCCGGAGAGCGGCTGACCGTTTTCGGTGACGGTGACCGAGAAGGTCTGTGTATCTGCGTAGCGGCTCAGCTCGTTGCAGACGGTGGTCAGACCCTCGTGGGTGACAATCTCCTCATTCTCCACATAGTCGGAGAACATACGGCTATGGATAATCATGGCGCGGGAGGCAGCTGCGGTAAACCAGCCCTTGTCCAGGGACCTCTTCCGGCTCGCAGGCACCTAAGTAATGCCAGTCGCCGTCGCACCAGACCTCAATCCGGGCGTGGTTGTCATCACAGTGCGGCCAGCGTGGGGTGTAAATCTGACGGGTCGGGATGCCCACACTGCGGAAGGCGGTGGTTGCAAAGGTGGATTCCTCTCCGCAGCGTCCGTAAGCACAGCGCAGGACGGTCATCGGATTGGCAGTGCGGTCGTCGGTGGTGCGGTAGGTCGCATTTTCAAAGCACCAGTAGTTTTAATTCCAGTGCCGCTTCCTTCATGCTGCCGGTCTTGCCGGACTGCACCAGTCTGGAGCCAGCACAGGTCATAAAAGGTGCGGCGGCAATCGACGATGTCCTCGGTGTTGATGCGGTAGTAAAGGACGTGGTTAAAGAAGATGTCCTCCGGGATGCTGCTGCACCACGGGGTGTTCTCCCGCAGGAAGAGGGGCGTGGTCGACATATTTTAAAAAAGAGGGAAAAATCATAGTTTGCAATATCGCTGATGGGCATGGTGCCATACAGATATTTCATGCAGACCTGCTGTGCCGCAGAGCACTGTGCCAGTCCGTCTTCGATTTCCTGTGCGCGGCTGCCGAAAAAACGGGCGGGCAGCTTCAAAATATTCTTCCGCCTTTTTGCACAGCAGGGGTAAAGGTGAGATTACAACTCATAAAACAAAGGTTCCTCCTTCAAGATGGGTTTACATTTCTATCTGCACAGCAGTACCTTTTGGATGATTGGCTGCTGTGAATCAGCATTGATTGACCGCAGAGGTCAATACCGCTTTGCCTTGGCAATCTCCTCGGCGCTGGTCTGCCAGAGGGTATACTCGCTGACCAGCGGCAGACCCATACTGACCTCCTGCTTGCGGTAGGTCATCGGGCTGTCAGGGTAACTTTGCCGGACATATGGAAGGAGGTCGCGCCGGTCAGTTTAGCCAGCTGCTCAATGACCGAGGCTTTGACACCGCTGCCAATGAGGATGTCGATCTCTCCTTTGGCAAGCTGCACCAGCTCGGTCAGCAGTTCTTTGCCTTCAATGGCGGTGTTCTTCTGTCCCGAGGTCAGAATGGTGTCGATGTGCAGCTGCTTTTGCCTGTTCAAGCGCCTGATATGGGTCGCAGCAGACATCGAATGCCGGTGCAGGGTCACGCTCATCGGACCGGCTTCCTCCATCAAAATTGCCATGCGCTCGACATCAGACTGCCGTCCGGTTTGAGGATGCCGATGACCACACCGTCCGCTTTGGCTTCGCGGAACATTTTGACATCGCGGCGGATGATTTCAAATTCCTCGTCGGTGTAGCAGAAATCGCCGAAGCGGGGACGGATGAGGACATTGATGAGGATGTCACAGCGTTCCCGGATACGGTGGTAGAGATTGATGTCGGGTGTGGTGCCGCCGATGAGCAGGTTGGCACACAGCTCCAGGCGGTCAGCTCCGCCTTCTTTGGCGGCAAGAGCGGATTCGACAGTGTCGACACAACATTCAAGCAATGGTTTTTCATCTTGATAAAACTTCCTTTTTATTTTTAGAATCGGTCAGCAGCAGTGAAATGGCGGTCCAACAGGAAATAGAGGGTAGCGGTTGGGGAACCGGTCGCACCCTTGCCGTCATATTCGTGTGCAGCTTTGTCCAGCCATGCGGTTCCGGCGATGTCCAGGTGCATCCATGGACGCTGCTCGCAGAATTCGCGCAGGAACAGACCGGCAACGATGCTTCCGCAGCCTGCGCGGGAGGAGTTGACCAGGTCGGTGATGTCGCCTTTGACGATTTCAAAGTATTCCTCGTCGGTGGGCAGGTCGACAAATTTTTCACCGGCTCTTGCCGCTGCACGCAGCAGCTCGTCCTCAAACAGGTCGTCGTTGGTCATCACACCGGCGCGCACACTGCCGTATGCCTGTACAATGGCTCCGGTGAGGGTGGCAACGTCGATGACGCGGTCGGCTTTTTCTTCCCGCACCGCATAGGTCAGGGCGTCGGCAAGAATCAGTCTGCCTTCGGCGTCAGTGCTGAGGATTTCGACCGTTTTGCCGTTCATCGCAGTCAGCACGTCGCCCGGTGTGCAGGCGGAGTTGGACAGGCGGTTTTCTACAATCGGAATGACCGCTACCACGTTGGTCTTTGCCACGGTTGCGGGCTAATGCACAGACGGCAGCAGCAACGCTGGCAGCTCCGCCCATATCGGACTTCATAGCTGCCATCCCTTTGCCGCTCTTGAGCGAGTAACCGCCGGTGTCCATGGTGACACCCTTGCCGACCAGAGCGGTGACCTCTTTGTCATCGGGATTGCCCATATACCGCAGCACGACCACGCTGCACGGCGAATCGCTGCTTTGACCGATTGCCAAAAACAGCTCCATCTTCAGCTGCTTTGCCTGCTGGGCATCCACCACCTTGACCTGGCAGCCTGCCTGCTGACCTGCCTGTGCAATCTGCTGGCTAAGAATCTGCGGGTTCATGTAGTTGCCGGGGGTGTTGACCCAATCGCGCGCCATCATGGTGCAGTCTGCAACGACCAGGGATTTGGTGACAATCTCCTGAATCTCCTGCTGATGGGCGTCCTCAAAGCCCTGAAGATAGGCGGTATATTCATACGACGGTTTCTGACTGCTGTAAAATCCTGCATATTCATACAGACCCAGTGCAATGCCGGTGGTCAGGTGGTAAACGCTGTCGATGCCGAACAGCTTGACAACATCGGCGCAGTCCACCTGATATTCGGTCTGTTTCATCCGGCGCATCGCCTTTGCCATAGCGGCAGCAGCATTTTTGACATGGGAAAGGGTCATGCTCTCTTCATCACCCAGTCCAATCCACAGGTGCAGCACATCGTCCACAAAGCTGCAAAACTGGGTCTGGCGCTGTGCATCAAACACCTGCTGAATCTGCGGCGGGCAGCTTTCCAAAGAGGGAAGGGACACCAAATGTGCAACCGCACCGGCTTTTTTACTGTTATCGACCAGAATCATGCCAATTCCTCCATTTCCATTGATTGATTTTATTTTAACACACTCATCATAGCATATTTTTACGAAAAATGGAATGCAGCATCCGATGAAAATTTTTATTGCTCGGATTCCAGCGATTGGATGCACTGTACGCAATGCTCCAGATAGATGCGGCGGAAAGCAGGATATTCACCCAAGCCCTTTAAAATCGGCTCGGTCTGGTAGCCTGCCTGCTCAAAGCAACTCTTCCAGAGTCCTCCTCCTCACCGCACAGGTCGTTGATGGCGTGGTCACCGGCAACCACCATCAAAGGAGCCAAAAGACCTTGCTTGCGTGGATGGCTGCCACCTCCTGCATTACCGTTTGCAGGTCGGGGTAGCCTTCGACGGTGCCGACAAAGAAATTTTGCAGCCGCGGGCTTTCAGACGGTAGTCCAGAGCCGGGTAAGTGGCGTTGGCAGGATGCTCGGTTCCGTGACCCATCAGCACCAGAGCGGCGTTGGACGGGATGTCGGAAAATTCCTGCACCAGCGCTTCGGTCACCTGCTCGTAGTCCTCAGAGGAGGTCAGCAGCGGCCAGCCGCAGGCAATGTGGTCAAAAGCGACCCTTCCAGTTTTCCACCTCGCGTTTTACATCGTCGAACTCAAATCCGCCCATCACATGGGTTGGCTGACAGATGACGGTGGAATAGCCCTCTGCTTCCAGCTTTTCCAGCGCCTGCGCTACTGTGTCGACCTCGATGCCATCGCGTTCACGCAGCTTTTTAATAATCATTTTGCTGGTGAAGGCACGGCGGATGGTGTATTCCGGGAAGGCGCTGCGGAAGTCCTCCTCAATGGCGCCGATGGTTTTCTCCCGAGTCTGTGCGTAGCTGGTGCCGAAGCTGACCACCAGAATGGCTTTTTGTTCGGGGAGGAGCGTTTTATAGGGGAAAGCTCCACCGTTTGTTCGTCAGAGGCTTTTTGAGTGCAGAGAGGCACAACCCCGCAGCAGCGGAAGCTAAAGCAATACCAAGCAGTTTTTCATAAGTTATAGACTCCTTTTTGTAGTTGATGTTTTTACAAAGGATGAAAGCGCAAAATATCCACCCTTTATTATACCATACTCTGTGAAAAACAACAGATGAAAAGTTGGGATTTTAGAAAAATCATACACGAGTCGGCGCCTCTTTCTTGAATCGGACCGGAAAGAATGGTAGAATAAAAGCAGCAAACCACTTTTTGCAACAGAAGGAGAGGACAGGATGAAAGAGAAAGTGATTTTGATTTCAATAGATGGGATGAGACCGGATGGCTTTTTGCAGTGCGGACACCCCTTTGTCAAGCAGATGCTTGAGCAGTTCAGCTTCTGTTTACAGGCACGGTCGGTGGTTCCGCCTGTCACCCTGCCGTGCCACACCTCCATCTTTTACGGGGTGGAGCCAGCCCGACATGGCATCATCACCAATCAGTACCATCCGCCGGTTCGTCCGATCCGCGGACTGGCAGAGCAGCTGGAGGCAGCGGCAGCATCAATGCGGCTTTTTATAACTGGGAGCCGATGCGCCACGTCTGGCAGTCGGGCAGCATGAAGTACAGCCTGTATGTGGATGCCTACCAGCAGGAGAACACAGATGCTTTTTTTTGACCGGTCAAGCCATCGACCTGATTGAGCGGGTGCAGCCGGATTTTGTCTATCTGTATCTGGTGGAGACCGACGACAAGGGTGGGCACGACTGCGGATGGATGACCGAAGAATATCTGCGTCGGTAGCCAACGCCATCGACTGTGTGCAGCAAGTATTTGAGGCAGCAGGTGAAAACTACCATATTTTTGTGACAGCGGACCACGGCGGACACGGGCGCGACCACGGAGAGGACTGCCCGGAGGACATGACCATCCCGATGTTCTTCTACGGAAGATGCTTTGAAAAGGGCAAACAGCTGGAAGGGCTGAATCTGATGGACCTTGCGCCGACCATCGCCTCGCTGATGGGGGCAAATCTTTCCCGCGAGTGGGAAGGAAACGATTGGACCGAGCGCGTACGAAAATCATAAACCAGGAAAAGGAATGGGAATCTGAGAATGAAAACACCAAAAAATTTGCAATGATGCTGATGGGCAATGAATATAACACCAAAAAGGATTATGTTGTGATGCAGACGGAATCGACTGAGACCCATATTTTTACCGTCAATACCCCGGAGCAGGCGGTGGAGCTGGCAGGACAGCTGGCACAGCAGGGCTTTGGTGCAATCGAAGTGTGCGGCGCCTTTGGAAAGGAGCTTGCCGAGCGGATGTTCCACGCAACAGGCGAGCGTGTCAGTGTGGGGTATGTCGTTTGCCCTCAGGAGCAAAAAGGAGCTGTCCGACCGATTTTGAGTCAGCCGTAACTTTGGATAGCTGCTGCCGCTATATAATAGGAAGGAAAACGCAAAAGCAACGGAAAGTGGAAGGGCATTTTCCTCTTACATTTGATTCACAGCAGGAGATGTGTTATAATCAATGACAGAAAATAATGAAAATCTTTGTTCATTTTGTTTGTAAGGAGGATGAAGATGAGGTTCCTGCACATCAGTGACCTTCATTTGGGCAAGACCTTTTCCGCTTCCCGCTACGGGCAGCAGTTTGCACGCCGCCGCCGTCAGGAGCTGCTGGATACCTTCAGCCGTCTGGTCGATTTTGCTAACGACAACCAAATCGACTTTATTTTGTGCTGTGGGGATTTTCTCAACAGCGAGGATCTGCGGGTGGAGGAGCTGCGCAATATCAATGCTGTCATCGACCGGTTGGAACACGCGGTCATCGTTGCCATCTCGGGCAACCACGACCCGCAGCTGGAGGGCAGCGCCTACCGCAAGATTGAGTGGAGCCGCCGGCTGTATCTTGCGCCGCCGGGAGTGGGCAGGGTGGCGCTTTCCACCTATCGGACGGTGATTACCTGCCACAGCTGGGACAAAAAGAAATTCCCGAACCGCTCGAACTGCCGCCGCTTTCCTCCCGGCAGCAGGGAAGCTACCAGATTTTGATGCTGCACGCCGACACCACACCCAACAGCCGGTATCTGCCGGTGGATGCCGATGCTTTAAGTCAGCTGGGATACGACTATGTAGCGCTGGGACATCTGCACCGTCCGCACAGTCCGGCACCCAATGTCTGGTACAGTGGTTCGCTGGAGCCGTTGGACTTTGGGGAAGGCGGACAGCACGGCTTTATGATGGTGGAGATTTCCGGCGAGGTGCGTCGCTGTCAGTTTATTCCGTTTTCGCAAAGGGAATACCGCACCCTGACGGTACAGACCGGCGCCGGTGACTCGGAGGTGGAGATTGCCAACCGCATTGCGTCCCAGATTATCCGCGAAAACCCGCACCACATCTACACCATCGAGCTGTGCGGCACCCATCCTGCGAGCGGCAGCTGGAAGGTAGAAGCCATCGAGGACGACCTGCGGTATAAGGAATATTTTTGCAGCATCATCGACAACACCAGCCCGGAGTATGATTTGGACCAGCTGTATCGGGAAAATCAGGGGAACCTGATTGGAGATTTTATCGGCAGCTTTGCGCATATCGATACCCCGTTGGAGCAAAGAGCGTTGCAGTACGGGTTGGAGGCATTGTTATCTGCAAGGCTTTCTGCCAAGGAGCAGGCAAAGGGGAAAAGGATTAGCAGACATGAAAACACTTGAAATCACAAGGCTGGAGCTGGTGGGCTTTGGAAAGTTTCGCGAGCGGACCATCGACCTGACGAGCGGATTGAACCTGATCGAGGGACCCAACGAAGCGGGGAAGAGCACCATCCAGTCATTTATCACCGGGATGTTCTACGGCTTTTTCCAGCCGGGGACCAAGCGGCGCTCCTACACGCCGCACCGGGACAAATACCGTCCGTGGGACCAGGGACGCTATCGCGGCGTGCTGGTGTGCAAAAATGAGGAGCGCAGCTGGCGCATCGAGCGATGCTTTGATAAGGACAACGAAACGGTCAACGTCTATGACGACCAGACCGGGGACGATTTGACACTGGATTTTCCATACAATCCGGTGACCCGACAGCCGCAGGTGGGGGAAAAACTGCTGGGATTGAGCAAGACCGCCTTCAACAACACCGCCAACATCGCGCAGATGACCTGCGCCAGCGTCAGCCGCGAGGCAGATTTTTCAGCGGAGGTCAACGACAAGCTGCTTTCGGTGATGAAGACCGCCGACGCCAGCCTTTCGCTGAGTGCGGTGATTCACGAGCTGGACAGCCGTATCGAGCAGATTGGCTCTCCCAAAAAGAGCAAAACTCCTTACGGGCAGGCGTGCCAGCTGAAAAAGGAACTGGAGGAAGAGCTGGAGGAATCCGGCAAAACCAGAAGGACTACCAACAGCTCTGTACCCAGATCGACCGGCTTGCCGAGCAGACCGCCCAACTGCAAAAGGAAAAGGAACTGCTGGAGACACAGATTCGCCAGAGTGCCGCCAAGGAGCTGGGCGGAAGATATTTGAAGGCACAAAACCTGCGCACCCGCATCGAGCGGATTGAAAAGGAGTATGAGAAGTACGCCATCTACCAGTCGGTGGATTTACAGGAGATTGACCAGACCCAAAAACGGATGGCTGCCAAGGCGCAGATCAACCGGACGATGGAAAAATACCGCCGCGCTTCGCAGGAGGTGGAGCACCGCATCCAGGAGCTGAACACCCTCTACCGCACCCTCGAGGTGAGCGAGGCATCGGAGGAGGTGCTCGAGCAGTTTGAAAGCATCTATGAGCGCTATCTGACCTTGGGACAGATGGGTCAGGAAATCAAGGAAATGATGATTCGGCAACGGAACATCGCCTTTCACCGCAGCCGTCTGAACCCAATGGACGAAGCCAAGCTGCGGGAGGATATCCAGACCTGGCGGCAGCTGCAACAGCAGAAGCAGGAAAAGGAAAATGCCTCCCACAAGGTATCGATGCCTGCCATCGTGCTGCTGGTTCTGGGCGTTTTGCTGATCTTGGGCGGTGGGCTGTGTGCCATCTTAAAGGAGGAGCTGCTGGCAGTTGGAATCGGCTGTGCGACCGTCGGTGTCCTGCTGGTGCTGTCGGGCGGCGTTTTCTGGATGCTGCGGCGCAAAAATACAGCGGCACACGCACTGGAAAAAATCGAGTCGATGCAGCAGGATATTCTGCGCGCCTACCAGCTTTCCGATGAGGAGCAAGCCAAGACAGCAGCCACAGCGTTGGACACAGAGCAGGCGGTTCTGCAACTGGAGGAGATGCTCGGGCGCATCCGGTCAACAACTATAAGATTGAGCAGTTTGAGCAGCAGGAGCAGCAGATCGGGCAGGAGATTGCAGCCAAGCAATCGGTAGCGGACAATCTGCGGGAACAAATCTGCCGCTATCTGACCCAGCTGACCGGCAGGAAATCCCGCCCGAGGAGCTTGCTGCCGACAAGGTGCCCTTTAAATCGCTGCGGGAATCGGTCAATCAGGCAAGAAGGCTGCGCACCGAAATGCAGCGGCTGACCCTGCAACAGCAGCAGACCCAGCAGGAGGAAGAAAACTGCCGGATGCAGATCGAGCAGATCAACCGGTCGATTCAGCAGGTGGTTGCCGCCTGTGAAGCTGCCGGGGCAAAGGATGCCGAGGATTTGGAGCGCTGCAAGCAGGGCAAGCGCCGCTGGGATGAAATCAGCATGGAGCTGAAGATGCAGAAGGAGCTGCTGGCACAGACGTTGGGAAGATACAGCTTTGAGGAAATCGAAGAAAACATCAAGAACCAGCGCGCGGTAGGGGAAGGGGACATCTCCGCCGACCGACAGCAGATTCATCAGCAGTTACAGGGGGTCAATGAACAGCTGGCAGAGCTTGCCAGACAGACCGCCGAGCTGGAAGGACTGCGCAAGGGCAGGGGAAGAGAGCCACCGACCAATCGGACAGATTCAGGCACAGATTGCCGATGTGGAGGAAAGCTGCCAGAACTTCCAGTTTGAGCTGGACGCCTTGCAGCTGGCAAAGCAGAAGTTGCTCTCCCTGAGCGGTCAGCTGCATCGGGATTTTTGCACCGCAGCTCAATGCCCGCATCTCCAAGGCGCTTGAGCGCATCACCGGTTCGCGCTATACCCGCGCAGTCATCGACCAGACGCTGGGCATCCGCCTGGAGGACCGGCAGACCCATCAGTTGGTGGAGGTTTCCGCACTGAGCAACGGCATGGCAGATCTGGTTTATCTGGTCATGCGGCTGGAACTGCTGGAACTGCTCTGCTCACAGGGCGGGGAGCGGGTGCAGGTTCCCATCATTCTGGATGACAGCTTCACCCAGCTGGACGATGAGCGTACTGCCAGATTGCTGGGCTATCTGCTGGAACAGCCGTCGGTGCAGATTTTATTGTTCAGCTGCCACCGTCGGGAACGGGCGATGCTCGAGCAGGCAAAGATACCCTACCATCTGGTCAGTCTGTAAACGGCAGCGCAGCCACCATAGAAAAATCAATGAGAAAACAAACAGGACGACCCACAATGATTGTGTTGGGTCGTCCCGTTTATCTTTGGTTCGATTTTGATTGGTTAGCCTTGTTTCGCGGCAGGCTTTTTGCCTTGGAAGCAGATTTCTTCTTGGGTCCGGGGTTTTCAATCTCTCCCAGTGCAAAGGAGCAGAAGCTCTTCATGCAGCAGGCTTCGCAGTTCGGGCGGTTTGCCACGCAGACATCCCTGCCGTGCAACACCAGACGATGACAGAAGTCGTTGGCGCGTTCCATCGGCAGAATCTCCCGCAGCTGCTTTTCCACCTTCAGCGGGTCGGTGCCCTGGCTGAGTCCCAGCAGGTTGGTGATGCGGATACAGTGGGTATCACAGACCACCGCCGGTTTGTGGTAGATGTCGCCGACAATCAGGTTGGCAGTCTTTCTGCCGATGCCGGGCAGCTTGGTCAGCTCTTCGACGGTGTCGGGCAAAATTCCATTGTAGTCGTCAAGCAGCATCTGGGACATGGCGATGATGTCCCGCGCCTTGGTTTTGAACAGTCCGCAGGTCTTGACCATCTGCTCCATCTCTTCCAGCGGCGCATTGGCAAAATCTTGCAGCGAGGTGTATTTTTGTACAGCTCCTTTGTGACGATGTTGACCCGTGCGTCGGTGCATTGTGCGGACAGGCGGGTAGAGATCAGCAGCTCATAGGCTTTTTGCGGGTCATATTCCAGCGAGCATTTGGCATCAGGATACTCCTGCTCCAGAGCATCCACAGCCAAGACGGCTTTTTGTTTTTATCCATCCAAATTTCCTCCTCTTAGCGGGGTAGCGGGCAATTCTCTTCTATATTATTATATAAAGGAAACGGGCGTTTGTCAAATCCCTTCCCTGTCGCTGCGGGAGAGGGGAGGGAGTGTCACGACGGCTCATTATGCTCATCGGAGGAAGGGTTTTCTTCTGCTTGGGATGTCTGGTCCTGCTCGAGCTGGCGCAGCAACAGCTCCTGCTCGCTCATCCGCCGTTTGACAGCAGAAAGCGGAGAGGCGTTGGCAGCCTGCTCAATCATCTGATTGGAGATGTGGGTGTAGATTTCGGTGGTGCCGATGTTGGCGTGTCCCAAAATCTCCTTGAGGGCGCGGATGTCCACGCCGCCGTGCTGATACATCAGGGTAGCGGCAGTGTGGCGCAGCTTGTGCGGGGAATAGCCTCTGCCGTCCAGACCGCAGGCTTTCAGATATTTTTCTACAATCTGTTCGACCCGTCGGGTGGTCATCCGGCGGTGCTGTGCCGAAAGGAAGAGGGCGTTGCGGTCATCGCCGGTTTCCGGCTGCTTGCGAAATTTCAGATAATTTTCCAGCGCACTCAGGCACGCCGGGTTGAGGTAGACCATCCGCTCCTTATTGCCCTTTCCCAGCAGGCGCAGGGTGTTGTCACGGATGTCGCCCAGGTCAATGCCCACCAGTTCGGACACACGCATCCCGCAGTTGAGCAGCAGGGTGAGCATACAGTAATCGCGGGCGGTCACCGCCGGAGAGGGGTCCTTGACACTGTCCAGCAGCTGAATGGATTCCTCCAATGTCAGGTATTTGGGAACCGTTTTTCGCTGGGAAGGGGTATCCAGATTTTTGGCAGGGTTTTCCTCCAGGTAGTTGGTCTTGGTGGTCAGATATTTGTACAGTGCGCGGATGGCAGCAATCTTGCGGGAACGGCTGGCGGTGTTGTTGTTGAGCACGTTGAGCGAAAAATGCAAAAAATCATAGATGTCGCTGAGGCTGACCGAGCAGACAAGCTCGGTGGTGATGTCGTCGATTTTGATTTCCGCCAGCTGCTCGGCGTTTTCGGGGATGGTTTGAAGCAGCTTGACCGATTTGAGGTAGCGAAAAAAGGTGCGCAGCTCGATGTAATAGCCGCTGACCGTTTTGGGAGAACGTCCCTGAATGGTTTCCATATAAAACAGGAATTCGCGTAAAATCGGCGGACAGTCGAATAAAATCTGCTTGTCCAAAATGTTCATCTCCATTCATACAGGTTGATGGGTGCGGATTTTTCTTGGGTTGGGCTTTTGGGTGGTTTGAGGATACCGGATTGCAGGCGGTCGAAGGAATCTTTTATTTAAAAAGAAATCTGTTGTGATGTTCATTTTTTGATTTTGATGCCAGCATCCGTTTAGAGCCAAAAATCAGCCGAACCGATCTGCGGGGACAGGTATCCGAAAGGGATCATTTTTTGATATTGCTAATTTCGCTAAATGAAAATTTAGCGAAATATAGGGACCTCGAAAATCAACGCAGACCCTTTTGAACGATTGCTTGCTCATTAGATAAGTTCGTTCATCCGAATCCGCGCAGATTGTTTTGTTGTGGCTGTGTCGGCGCAGCTGTGTGTATTTCTGTGTAATCGTTTGTACACCGCATTTGCCATTGGATTTTGTTTTGTTCGTTGCACCGATGTCTGTCGGCGTTTCTGTATCATTGAGTTTTGGTTCGGTTGCCGCTGTTCGGTTTCTATTGATATTTTGGAATCTTTGCTCTTGGCTTTGCTTTAGGTTGATTCCGGCGCTGTCTATTAACACGACCGTTCATCCAATAGTTTTTTGCACAGCGGTCAGTTTCTATTTATATGTAGAGAATCCATACATCTGTCGCTGGATTTACTTTGGGCTGATTCCGGCACTGTCCGTTAACACGACCGTTCATTCGGTGGTTTATGTTGCAGCCGGTTCTTATGACAGGCATCGTCATATATACCGTTATTTTGATTTTACACCCGCTACCGGTACAGCATGGTTCTATATAAATAGGAAGAAACTGTAAAATACACGGACTGCTTGTTTAAAATAACGACAAATATAAAAAACCGTTTTATCCCAGTTGCTGGATTGCCTGTGCCAGACTGCTGACGCCAATCAGCTGGATGTCCACATCGGCGGTGATGGCATCCACACACTGTTTAGGCAGAATGCACCGACGGAAGCCCAGTCGCTGCGCTTCCTTGACCCGCACCAGCACGCGATTGACCGCGCGCAGCTCTCCGGCAAGTCCGATTTCCCCAAAGGCGACCAAATCATCGGGGATGACCCGGTCGGTCAGGTTGGAAACCAACGCCAGCGCAATCGGCAGGTCGGCAGCCGGTTCATCCAGCCGCATCCCGCCGACGACATTGACATAGGCATCCAGTGTTCCGAAAAAGTAGCCGCAGCGCTTTTCCAGCACCGCCAGCAGCAGACTAAGACGGTTGTAATCAAAACCGGTGGACATCCGCTTGGGGACGGCGTATCCGCTTTTGGATGCCAGCGCCTGCACCTCCGCCAAAAATAGGACGGGAGCCTTCGATGACACAGGCGACGCAGGTGCCGGACACATTTTCGGGTCTGCCCTCCAGCATCGCCTTGGATGGGTTTGCCACCTCGTCCAGACCGTTTTCGCCCATTTCAAAGCCGCCGATTTCGTTGGTGGAACCATAGCGGTTTTTGATGGCGCGCAGGATGCGGTAGGACAGGTTGCGCTCCCCTTCAAAGTACAAAACCGCATCCACCATGTGCTCCATGACCTTCGGACCGGCAATGGCTCCGTCTTTGTTGACGTGACCGACAATAAAGATGGGAATATCCATCGTTTTGGCAAGATTGATGAGGATTTGGGTACATTCCCGCACCTGTGTGACGCTGCCGGAGGAGGAATTGAGGGCGGAAAGGTTCATGGTTTGGATGGAATCCACCATCACGATGTCCGGTTTAGTGCGCTGGATGGATTCCACAACCGATTCGATGTTGGTGGTGGAGCTCAAATGCAGGTGCGGCGTGTCCACTCCCGGGCGGGAGGCGCGCAGCTTGATCTGCCGCAGGCTCTCCTCGCCTGATACATATAAAATCTGCGGAGCTGCCTGCTGTCCGCCGTCCATACTTTTTGGCAGATTTGCAGCAGCAGGGTCGATTTACCAATGCCCGGGTCGCCGCTGAGCAGGATCACCGACCCGGGGACAATGCCACCGCCCAGCACCCGATTAAGCTCCTGCATCCGGGTCAGATAGCGCTGCTCCTCGGTGGAGTCAATCTGTTCGAGCGTTTGGACTGTGCAGGAGACCGCGCTGGGCAGCGGGCGCCGAAGCAAAGCGGGAAACCGGTTGGTCCACCTGTTCGACGGGGTGTTCCAGCTGCCGCAGTCGGGACATTTCCCATCCATTTGGGCTGTACGGCTCCACACTGGGTACAAACGTAGTTGATTTTTGTTTTAGCCAAAAGCTTCACCAGCCTTTTTATTTCAATTTTATTTGGTAGATGGATACGGATAAGCTCATTGCTGTGCATAAAATTCGAGGATTGCTTGCATCAGCACAAAGGCGACCTTCTTTTTGATAGTCGCTGTCGGACAGCGCAGCCGCTTCATCGGGATTGGACAAAAAGCCGCACTCTGCCATCACCGCTGGGTTCTGCCCTTCATAGAGCAGAAAGAGGTTGTTTCCCCGCCTCCTTGATCTGCCGCTGATTGTCCGGCTGTAACGCAGAAAAGGAGCGCTGCATCAGAGCAGCCAGCTTTTGCGAATCAGGGTGGTTGGGACTGTAAAAATCTGCGCGCCGCTACACCAGCTTTCTTCAAATTTGTTCTGGTGGATGCTGACAAAGATTGCCTGTGGATTTTGCTGCATCAGCTTCAGGCGGTTGTGCAGGTCAGAGCGCTTTTGCCTTCCCACACTGGGTCAGCTGCGGGTCGTGGATGGAGCGGTCGTCTCTCTGGTCATTATAACACGAAAGCCTATTGCCGACAACAGTTCTTTTAAATCGAGCGCGATGACAAGATTGATCTGCTTTTCGCTGACGCCGTTTGCCTGTGCGCCGCCGTCCATCCCGCCGTGACCCGGGTCAGGATGACCGTCGCAGGCGGCTGTGAAACGGCAGCCATGACCGGCTGCGGTGTTTTTTGTCCAATGGCAAAGATGCCGACCCCCGACAGCAGCAGGCTGATACAGCAAAAAATCGACAGGGCTTTGCACTGTTTTGTTTTCGTCCATCTTTTCATAAAGACATCTCCCCTCTTTTTCGGTCATTGTATGGTATGCCCAGGGTGCGGCAAAAATCCACCGGCGACTTTAGCCAGTGATTGCGCTGTGTATTTCTATTTATAGCAATTCTGCAATAAGAGCAAGCCTTAATGTTTTTGTATTTTTTGTCGGTATGGTTGCAAGCTACTATTTGTATTCAAACTATGTCGCAGGCTTTTTCCCAAGAAGCTACGCTATGATTTGGTTTGGATTTACAGCTGTTTCTCCATTATTGGCTTTTGTCTGTTGGTATGCGAAAGGAAAAAGCAGACCTGCATTTATGCTATCAGTATTGATTTTTACCCTTTAAAATCTCGTTGCTGCCCAGTACGGCTTTTAGCTGTTCGGTCGTGATTCTCATGATTCTTTTCCTCCAAAGCCGTATTTTCGCTTCACCATCAGATAGATAAACACCGGTGCGCCGATCATCGAGGTCAGGACACCGATGGGCAACTCCATTCCCTTTATGATGACTCTACACAGAACGTCAGCCCAAAATTAGGAAGATGGCACCTACAAGCACAAAGTGGAGCTTTTTGTGATCGGTCCCAAAGAGAATGCGCACCACATGCGGGACCACCAGACCGACAAAGCCGATAACACCGGCGCAGTAGACTGCGAATCCGACCATCAGGGAAGCTACCAAAAGATACAACTGTCTTCGTGGATGCAGGTCGGTTCCAAGTGTGATGGCGGATTCATCCCCCAGAAGCATCAGATTCAGGGTGCGGTACTGGCTCCAAAAGAACAGGACGCCCAAAATAGTCAAGGAACGACAACCATATTATTTTCCCAGCTTGCACCGCTCAGGCTTCCCATCATCCAGTAAGATACTGTTTTTTCATACCTTCTTTGTCATTGGAAAATAAATAACAAAGTTGGAAAAAGCACCACACAGAGAACTCAAAGCCATACCTGCAAGCAACAGTTTAACAGAGGTGGAACGTCCTCCGACATTAGATAAGGTCACGACTCAATGGATATGATGAATGCACCCAGACACGCCATGACTCCGACATAGTTGCTCCCGAAAATGGTACCGACCCCCAGCATAATCGACAAAGTAGCTCCCAGCGAAGCACCGGAGGAAATACCAAGAACGTATGGTTCTGCTAAAGGGTTTTTTACAACTGCCTGCATCACTACACCACAGATGGACAATCCCATTCCAATAGCAGCCGCCAAAATCAATCGGGGTAATCTTATAAACCAAACAACGTCATGTATTTTCCCGTTTCCCCATGAAGGGTCTCCCACACCGAATATCTTATGAAAAATGACATGGTATACATCAGAAAACGGAATGGATGTTGAACCAATGGTGACCGCAAACATCAGTGAGAGTACAAGAATAACGGAAAGGAGCACCATCACTACGGGAAATAATGCTTTTTTTGGCTTTTTACTTTCGCCTCCATACCACACGGCTCCTAACAACTTTTTAGTACAATTCTGGATACAATGCCTGACCGATATGATTCAAACCATTGATGGTTCTTACACCACTGGTATAAACCTCACTGAGACTAATTGGAGTTACATTTCCGTTTTGTACTGCTTTTTAGACTTGCAAATGCCGGATTTTCCATTACCTGCTGTTTCTTTTCTTCGTTACCGATTACAATCAGAACGTCCGGGTCCAATTCAACGATGTTTTCCTCACCGATTTCTCGTTCGGTATTGATGAGATTTCCGCCCATTGCTTTTACCATATCACCTGCCAGATAGGTTTCATCGTAGGTCCAGATTTTGTCTTTCATAAATTCAACAATCAGCACGCTTTTCTTTTCCATATCTTTGGTCTGGGAGGTGACTCTTTCGACCTCAGCTTTCATTTCATCGACCAGAGCCTGTGCTTTATCCTCAACATCAAAAGATTTTACCAATCGTTAAAATATCCTGATATTCATTTTCTACCGTGCGAAGCTTGCTTACATTGTTGGAGTTGAGTGCCATATAAGTTCCGACTCCATTTTCGTGCCAGTAGCCAACGTCACCGATGGTTTTATCGGAGAAGGAGGATTTCCATGCCAGAATGAAATCAGGGTCCATCATAATGGCTGTTTCTTTGCTCATGGCTGCATTTGAGTCTTTAAAATCTGTATAGTACTCGGTGTTTTTCATCTTTTCAAGTTCCGGCTTCAGTTCTGGAAGTACATCTTCTTCATTCATGCCAACAGCACAAACAATTCTGTCACCAAGTCCCAGTGCGAGCATGGTTTCCAAAGAATTGGACCAGAAAGTAATCACTCTTTTCCGGAGCTTTTTCAAAGGTATATTCCACTGGCTCCAAAGCATAGTTATAGGTGCTGATGGTCAGCGGGTAGTGGCTGTCCTGTGCATCTGCCTGTGTTTTGTCTGCCGGTTTTTCCTCTGCCAGTTTCTGCTCGGTTTCCTGTTTTTCCTCGGTCTGCTGGGTTGGCTCGGTTGCAGGGGTATCTGCTTGATTGAGCCGCAGGCGGTCACTGGCGCTGACGCAGAGAGCTGCGCACAGCAAGAGGGATAAGAGTTTTTTCATTTTCCTTTTCTCCTTTGGTGTGCAGAGTCTTGGAAAAGACCTGCAAAATAAAAAATAAAGCCGCAGGACTCGGGAAGGAGCCTGCGGCTTGTAGACAGTCAAACGCCTTTTTTGCAAAAAAGCGTATAAGAAACAGATGCTTCTTGAGTCCGAAAAGCACCGTTTGATAACCGTTTTGTACCTGTATTCTGACTTAGACGTCCTCATGCTCCCTCAAGCCTTCCCGGAAAATTGTGATTTTCCAGTGACCGGAATAGTTTTCCATAGAGGGTGACACTCTGTCCTTACAGCAGCGTTCCTGTGTGGGATTTTCACCCAGCTTCCTTGTCACACCCGTGCGGATTTGACAAACTGTACAAAATGGGGGTCGATTCAGTTTTCTGTTACAGTATACAACTTTTAAAAGAAATGTCAATAGATTTTAAAGAAATAATTACTTACTGGGAATTTTTATACTTTTATAAAATATTTATGTCTAAGAAAAGACCCCATCCGACGGTGGAGTCCTTTTCGTTTGCATTTTTGTGAGCGCAAAATCAGGCGCATTGCTTCCTATTTTACAGTTGATAGAGCATGGCGTTGCAGATGGCCGCCGCCACGTTGCTGCCGCCCTTTCTGCCGCGTGCCACGATGTACGGCACCGGGCGCGCAAAATCAGCTCCTTTGCCTCCACCACGTTGACAAAGCCGACCGGCACGCCGATAATCAGCTCCGGTCGGCAGTCCCTGCTCCATCAGCTCATTGAGGCTTGACCAGCGCGGTGGGCGCATTGCCGATGGCAAAGATGAGCGGACGGTCAGCTTGGCTGCCTTTTCCATGCTGGCGGTGGCGCGGGTGGTACCCTGCTGCTTTGCCTGTGCAGCCACGTCCTCGTCGGAGATAAAGCAGAACACCTCGCCGCCGAACTGCGCCAGCTTCTTTTTATTGATGCCCGGCGCGCCATCGGGTATCGGTGACGATGCAGGCGCCGTTTTTAAGCGCCTGCATTCCCTTTGCACCGCACCCTCGGAAATGCAGATTGTCCACATAGTCAAAATCCGCCGTGGTGTGGATGACCCGTTTGATGACCAGCTCGTTTTCCGGCAGGATGGCGTCCGCTTTGCCG
>VOFE01000223.1_pt1 | contig 41345 bp, 38 predicted proteins | sample 5384071 | NCBI WGS metagenome assembly VOFE01 (sample SAMN12384724, study PRJNA508395) | human gut metagenome | isolation source: healthy gut D | host: Homo sapiens
GTACGAGGGCTGGGAAGGCAACTATGATCTGGTCAAACTGAACCTGCAGCAATGAAGAGGTGATCCAGCATATCTTTTCTGCCATCGTAAAGGATGGGTTGACGAATTTGGTATTGACGGTCTGCGGCTGGACGTGGCTTATTGTCTGGACGAAAATTTCGTCCGCCGTCTGAGAAGCTTCTGCGACAGCTTAAAGCCGGATTTCTTTCTTGTCGGAGAAATGCTGCATGGGGATTACAACCGGTTGATGAATGATTGCTCACGAATAAGCAGTCCATCTTTGAACGGAAAAGCGTCAATGAGCGTGTGTTAGTCGCCATCAACGCCGATTCCGAAAGCTTCACGGCGCACTTCGACGCAGGCTGTGGCACAGCCGTTGACCTGCTCACCGGGAAGACGCACGACTTTGGAGGTGGCAGTACGCTCCCGCCTTACTCCGCAGCCTTCTGGAAGATGGAACACTGAGACAGAATACTGACAGATCAAAGGGACTGACGCAGAGGCAGCCTGCTTATCATAACGGGCTTGCAGGTGTCTGGTTCCAAAATGCAACAGGCGGCGGTAAATCTTTGAAGCAAAATTCGAGTATTTCTTCCATGCCGCACTTTGCATCACATTCTGTGTCTCTTGCCACGCTTTGACACTCCGCAGGATGTGTCCGACAAACCGCAGACAATGAGCGGATTCCCTGGTGACGCAAGGGACACACGAGAATCCTAAAATTGTCTGCAGGTTGCGGACACACCTGCGGAGTGTTCAAAGCTTGGAAAGACACAGATCATCGCAGATGCGAAGCGCGGCGTGGTTAGAAATGCCGGATTTTGCGGTCAGATTTACCGCCGCCTGTTACATTTGGAACTTATCCCTGCAAGTGCTCCTATCATAAACTTACTGCCTCTGTGTCAGCCCTTTCTCTGTCAGTTCTTCTTTCCCAGTGTGACAGAGAGCGTCTGCTCTTCATACTGTCCGTTGGAAGATCTCTGGATGGTGACATCCACGGTCGTTCCTGCTTTGTAATACTGAAGTTTAGAGGACAGATCCTCCATCGAGGAGACATCCTTGCCGTCAAATGCGGTAATAATATCGCCCTTCTGAATTCCGGCCTGCTCTGCGGCGGAGTTCTCTTTTACCTGTGCTACATAGACACCGGTCGGCATATTGTAGGTCTTTGCCACATCACTTGTGACATCGACGCCGACGATACCAAGATATGCACTGTCTGCCTCATCTACCTTTTCCTTCGTAATCAGATCCTCAATGATCGGCATTGCTGTGCTGATCGGGATCGCATAACCGATTCCCTCAACACTTGTGTCTGCATATTTTACAGAGTTGATACCGATGACCTCGCCTGCTGCATTGAGCAGTGCACCGCCACTGTTACCAGGGTTGATCGCTGCACTGGTCTGGATCAGTTCTGCGGTGTAATTTGTGTTGCTGTTGGAATCGGATACGGTTACTTCACGGTTCAATGCGCTGATGACACCGGTTGTCACAGACTGACCATAGCCGAGTGCATTACCGATGGCGATCGCTGCCTGTCCGGCTTTCAGATCATCCGAATTGCCAAGTGTTGCAACTTTGATTGTATTTAATGTGTCAGAATCGATGCTGCTTAACGCAACGCGGATAACTGCAAGATCTGTGGAAGGATCGGTACCCTTGATCTCCGCGCTGACGGTTGTGTTGTCACTGAATGCGACTGTAAGGCTGTCTGCCCCCTCCACCACATGATTGTTGGTCGCAATGTAAAGATTGTCTGCATCCTGGCTCACGATAATACCGGAACCGCAGCTTGTGCTCTGCTGTGTCTGTGTTCCGCCGAAAAAGCTCTGATACTGGGATTCGCTCACATTCGTGATCGATACGATAGAAGGCATTACCGCTTCCACGATGTCAGAGACATCGGATGCCACATAGCTGGATGATGCGCCGGTCGCCTCAATCTTGGTGTTGGAATCGGACTGTGTCAGCACGCTGCCTGTGGCTGCCACCGTGGAATCCGAGTCTCCGAAAATCTGACCCGATGCGAGATGTACGCCCTCGAACACCGTTCCGGATACCAGCCCGAAGACAAGTGCCAGTGCCGCACATTTTGCAAGCTTCATACCAAAGCCGCCCGGCTTTCTCTCTCTCTTTTCTCTTCTCTTCTTTTCCTTCTTGCCGGAAGGATTCTGACCGTACGCCGCATTCCCGGCTCCCTGGCTCTGGTAGAACTGTTGCTGATAACCGCCGTTCTGGTAGGTTCCTCCGTTCTGGCCGTATGCACTGTTATTCTGCGTGCCGCTCTGGTAGGTTCCTCCGTTCTGGTAAGTTCCTCCGTTCTGGTAGGTTCCTCCGTTCTGACCGTATGCACTGCCATTCTGGTAAGCTCCGTTTGCGCTGTATGCTCCATTGTTCTGCGATGTGCCGTTCTGATTCGTTCCGTTATTATATGAATAGAAGGAATCGGAAGACTGGTTATGATTACGTTCATTGTTATCCATAATAATTGCTCCTTTCCCTGACAACTCTTTGTTCTGTTCCAGTGAGTATTTCTTTTTCTCTCTCACTTTCTATGATGCAGTTTACAGGGAAAATGTGATGTAATTGTGACGAAAGTATCAAAAAAGTATGTTTCTGTTCTTTTCTGTCTAAAAAAAGACCTGCCACACCAGATTCCAAACGCCCGCCACGAGCAGTCCCACATAGAATCCATTTCTCCAGCGCTTCTTTTTCAGGGAAAATGCAAGTGTCAAAATAATAAACAGATATAAAAGATCCGTCAGATAATAAACACGCGCACCGGACGCATACATCGTCGGAGAGCAATACATAATCGCCTCACTTGCGATTCCCGCAAGATAGGCGAGCATCAGCGTGATGTGCTTTTTTGACACGCGCCATAAAAACGGCAGGGTGAAAAGCAGCGCCGCAGCCCACCAGATCATCGCAAGAATCACTTCCCGCGTCATCACCGCCATGGACGGCACCTGGTACACGCACGCTTCAATATTGATATACTGCATCCCCATATCCGATAACAGATCAAAGCCTGCATAAGGAAGCAGTGCTGCCAGGGTAAAGACCGCCGCGATCCCAAGAGCGATCCAGTCTCTCTTTTTCTTCTGCTCCTGCTGCAGCAGAAGAAGGATTCCCACAACCCAGATGCCGCATAAAAACAGTTTGTTCTCATTTGCAAACGATGACAGTAGCCAGTGTATCGTGATGAACACATGCTGTCCGAAAGGCATCGTCTCGTATTCCGGCATCCAGTTTGCAATCTCACTTGCCACACGGATCTCATTGCCGGGAGCCGAGAACAGAATCACAAACGCCACCGCTGTCGCAAGTGTCTGAACCAGAAGAAGCGGATGCACTTTTTTATGGCGAAGGAACAGTGCGGCAACCGCCAACACCTCAAACGTCAGCAAAACAGCGCTCATCTGCTCGATGGACATCGTTCCTGCCACCGCGCACGGTATGCTGATCAGAAAATATTTCTTATTCAGCGCAGGCTCTTCCCCCGGCTTTGCGAACACCGCGTCCGCAAAAGGCATCAGCGCCCAGATTCCGCAGGTAAAACACCAGGTATAGAAGATGGAACCATTCACCCAGACCGCCGCATAGCCGACAGTCATAATGTTCATGAGAAAATAGCCGCCCACTGCCGCTGCGCAGGGTCCGATCGCTTCCTCACTGTGTACACCAATCCCTGCCGCCTTTTCTGACAAGCGCAGCACCCCCATCGGCAGAAGCACCAGCATCACGGCATTTACCACACGCCAGAAGCCGAGCCCTAGCCGGAATGCAAGATACACAAACGCCTCTCCCGACATTCTTCCCACCCAGGTCTGATAGCGCCAGGACAGATACTCTCCAAATCCCATACTGTTCGTATACTGATAAAAAAAGGCATCGTCGCCATCCGAATAGCTGCTCTGACTTACCACCAGAAGTGCCCCGATCAGCATCAATGCCCAAAAAATCCACACTTTATATTTTTTACTCATAAAACCCTCTATTCCACAGATTCCATGCCCAAAAGAAATCACAACCGGTTATTCCTGAAATCAAAACCGTTATTCCCTGCCAGGAGTGTCTTCCTGCTCCACTGCATCCAAAAGCACCGATTCAATCAGATATCTCGGACGCCGTTTCGTCTCCATATACGTCTTCCCGATATACTCTCCGATAATTCCAATCGCAAACAGCTGCAGACCGCCGAGCACCCAGATGGAAATAATCACACTTGTCCACCCCGGTTCCACATTGCCGTTCGCGTAATCCACAAACGCCTTAATCAGCATTCCCAGGCTGACGAGGCACACAAACAATCCGCCCATCGTAATCATGCGGATCGGCTTGACCGAGAGCGATGTCACTCCCTCCAGCGCAAATGCCACCATTTTTCCAAGCGGATATTTGCTCTCCCCCGCGAAACGCTCCCCGCGCTCATAGGTTACGGTCGTACTCTGATAGCCCACCATTGGAACAATTCCACGCAGAAACAGATTCACCTCTTCAAAAGACAGGAGTCCTTTTGCGGCACGTCTGCTTAACAGCCGGTAATCCGCGTGATTGTACACGATCTCCGCCCCCAGGAAATGAAGCATCCGGTAAAAAAGCTGTGCCGTGTTGCGCTTAAAAAACGTGTCCTTCTGTCTGGAAGACCGCACGCCATAGACAATATCATTTCCCGCTTCATAGGCATCGATCATGCGGTCCATCGCATCCACATCGTCCTGCAGATCCGCATCCATGGAAACGATCATATCCGCATGTTCCGCCGCCACCGCAATCCCTGCCAGAAGCGCATTCTGATGTCCGCGGTTCCTGGATAAATTGACACCGGAAAATACGGAATTCTCCTCGTGAAGCTTCTGAATCATCTCCCACGTCGCGTCTTTCGATCCGTCATTCACAAACAGAATCCGGCTGTCCACGTCGATTTTGCCGCTCTGACGTAATGTCTGCACTTTTTCCCGCAGTCTTTTGGATGTCTCCGGAAGTACCTCCTGCTCATTATAGCAGGGTACTACGATATATAGTATGTTACTCATTTTCTGCTCCCTACTTTTCTGACCATATCCGCTTCCAGTAATACGGACTCATGGTACACTTCAAGATCTGCCGTCTGCCAAGCTTCTGATAGCGTTTTCCCAGAAAATAGCCGGCGTACCTGCCGACACACTGCCACCCTAACTTCCAGATCAGATACGGCTTGTGAATCTTACACAGATAACCCATCGTATTTTTCACCAGACGCATGCCCTCCGCCTCCGAACTGACCTGCTCAAAGATCTCCGGATGTGCCGTCTGGGACACCGCCAGATCAAAATTGCGGTGAAACTGCTGCTTCACCGAATAGTTGTGCGAATGAACCACCTCGGCGTCCGCCGCATACGCAACCTTGTATCCTTCCTGCACTGCATGCGCCGCAAAAAACATATCCTCGTTAAAAATAACCGGCGATTCAAATCCGCCGAGCTGCTCAAACAGATCCCTGCGGTATGCAGCGCACACGTCCGAGCAGAAAAAAGTCTTAATGCCAAGCCGCGGTATGTCCTCACGGCTCTTGACGCATCCCTCATCGGGATAATTAAACTGTCTGGTATAGCGCTCGATGATGCCGCAGTCCTCCCGCGGGAGCTGCCTTGCATACGCGACCGCAACCGCACCTTTGGCTGGAGTCCCCGGACCGTGCGCACCGGATGTGAGCGCATGCACCAGATGTTCCACCAGCCTTTCGTCTGCCGGCACCGCATCCTGTGTCATGAATATCAGAATATCCGCTTCGGAATACCCCGCTCCCATATTCCTGGCACCGCCGTGGTCAAAGTTCTCTCTGGTCATGTGAAAAATGCGGCTAGAAAACGGAAGCTCCTTCCGAATCTGTTCGATCGGATACTTCCGTACAGCCTCATTCCACATTGCTTCCTCGGTATTAACCAAAATAAGTTCATGTATAACAAAGGTCTGCTCCTGCAATTTTTGCAGGAGCAGACAAAAAGTGTCATCCGGTTTGTAAGTCGGAATTATGATATCTACACGCATCAATAGCCATCTCCCTGGTGGAATCCGGTATCACTGATAATCTTTTCACTGTTGCTCTTTACCGTATCTGTCGGCTCATATTCCGTATCATCGTACAGGAACTGATGCAGCTGAATGACGTTGGATTTCAGATCACACGGTACTACCACACTTCCCTTTGGAACCGAGCGTGATCGTATTCTTCTCAAACGGGAATCCGGTCGTCTCGCCAAGGCTGTAATTGAATACCTGGGATGCAAGTGCAATCAGATCGGTGTTGCTGTAACTTGTCTTAATATCGCCGAATACCTCGTCGATCAGACTGTTGATCGTCTTGAGATCGGACTTCTGCGCCTTCTGGATCATTGCCGTAAGCACTGCTCTCTGACGCTCGGTACGCTTATAGTCATCGCCCGCCGTATAACGGATACGCGCGAATGCACATGCCTGTACACCATCCATTGTATAGGTGCCGGCTCCCGGCAGATACTCAGATTTCTTCTTGGTCAACTTGGATATCTCATCCATGTAGCCGTGCATCAGTACCGCTTCCTCATCGGTTACGGTCATCTCAACACCGCCGAGAAGATCCACACACTCTACAACCGCATTAAAGTCCACAGTCACATAATCCGTAATATTTAAGTCAAGGTTCGTGTTTAACATGGAGATCGCCTGCTCCGGTCCGCCGTTCGCATAGGCTGAGTTACATTTCCGGTAGGTGCTGTTGCCGATATCGAGATAAGAATCTCTGTATACGGATACCAGCTTCACCTCATGTGTATCGTTGTTGATGCTTGCGATCATAATCACGTCGCTGTTACCCTTGGATAAGTTGCCGTTGGAACGGTTGTCCAATCCGAACAGCGCAATCGTCGTATACCCCTTCATGATCTGCTGTGATTCCGAAGAAAGTCCCTCGTTGAATTCCAGATCACTCTCATTGAAGGAGGTGTCCTTCTCGATTTTGGAGAGTTTCACTACCGCAAACAATACAACTGCCAGAAGCAGAAGTACCAGGATCTCAACCACAACGAGAATAATCTTCTTCTGACGCTTCTTCTTGCGGATCGCTGCCTTCTGTGCTTTTGTCAGCGGCTTCTTCTGCGGATGTCCGCTGCCGCCTGTCTGTATCCGGTTGCTGCTGTGCGCCCCGTTGCTGCTATGTGCCCCATTTCTGCTGTTGCCACTACTACTCATAAATTTTTCTCCTAATATGCATTTTTATTGATAAATCCCTTGAAAACCGTGAGGAACAGAATCTTGACATCCAGTCCCAGTGTCCAGTTCTCGATGTAGTACAGATCATGCTCAATGCGCTTGCGGATCGACGTGTCTCCACGGTATCCGTTGACCTGAGCCCAGCCGGTCATTCCCGGACGCACCTGATGCTTGATCATATATCTCGGGATCTCTTCCCGGAATTTCTCTACATACTGCGGACGCTCGGGTCTTGGTCCCACCAGACTCATATCGCCCTTCAGCACATTAAATAACTGTGGGAATTCGTCCAGGCTTGTCTTGCGCAAGAACTTTCCGACTCCTGTGACGCGCGGATCGTTCTTCTTCGTCCAGCCTTTCTGTTCTTCCTCCTCCGTCTGCACATACATGGTGCGGAACTTGTACATCTGAAACGGCTTATTGTGCAGCCCCACTCTCTCCTGTGCAAAGATCAGCGGTCCCTTCGATGTCGCCTTGACAAGGATTGCCGACAGCAGCATCACCGGTGAAAAGAGGATGATACACACAATCGATCCCACCACATCCATACAGCGCTTCACAAATGCGTTGAACGTGTTGGACAGCGGCACATAGCGGATATTGATCACGGGGAGACCCAGAAGATCCTCCGTGTAAGGCCTCGTAGGTATGATGTTGCCGTAATCCGGAATGAACTTGGTGTGCACGCCGGACTTCTCACACTCCGCAACTATTTTTTCCAGCTTATAATATTCTTCCAGTCCGAGGGTGATTGCAATCTCATCGAGACTGTTCTGCGGCAGGATGTAGTTGAGATTACCAATACTGCCGATGACCTTCACTCCCTTGTAGGAGGTACCTCTGGCAATATTGTCATCCAATACCCCTCGCACATTGTATCCCCACTGCGGATTCTGCTGAATTCTGTCGATATACTGCTCTGCCGCTCTTGAATAGCCGACGAGCAGAATGTGCTTTAAATTGTATCCCCTTCTGCGAATACTTCGCAGAAATCTGCGGATCAAAAGGCGGACAATCTCTTCCACCACAATATTGGTCACGTAGAAATAGAAAAGCATCTCCCGTGAGAAGTTGCGATACTGCGGATTGTAAGACGTCAGGGTAAAGAGAGCCGCAAACATCAGCAGCAGTCCAACCGTATTCGCCATCACAATGTTGGAAAACTCCAGCCGTCTCCCCTGCACGCGCTTGGACGTGTACAGATTGAACGCATAATACAACAAAATATACACCGGAACAATGAGCAGCAGCGCCCTCATATAGAACTCAAATGAGAGTACGCCGACTTCATGATCCAGAATACCGCTCAGGAACTTCAGCCACCATGCAAACACATACGATACGATGATAACCAAGGCATCGATCAGTACATGCAGCTTATTAAAGTACTGCTGATTGTCTTTTATCATATTGCTATCCTTTTGCGAATTCTAACTACCATATAACATCAATGATACAATAATTTCCATAAAAGCACAACGCCTTTTTCGCAAACATTCTGTAACATTTTCTTAATATTTCTTAAAGATTTGTTTGACGATCAAATTTATCTTCCTGCCAGAATCCGGATCACATTGCCCCACAAGGCCAACTGTATGAGCGCGTAATTCCCCAGATTTTTCCACGAGAACCGCACTTTTTTACATTCCCGGCACCCGGTAATCCCGGCGCCGATTCCCCTTAAATATTCTCCCGCAAATCCCTTTTTCAGGAAAAACAGACTCTTGATGAGAATGCCTGAAAGGATCAGCGGCAGGTTGATCAGCAGCTGTAAAAACGGCATGTTCTTGTAGATCAGGTACATCGAATTGCGCGCCGCGAGGAACACCTTTTTCTCATTATAGCGCGTCCCCGTGGTAGCGCTCCCCACATGATACACCCGCGCTCCGGGCGCATAGCAGTTGATGTATCCGTGGATTTTTGCCCGATACCCCATATCGACATCCTCGAGATATGCAAAATGGCGCTCGTCAAACGGTCCCATTTCACGCAGCAGCCCGGTGCGGTATATGACAGCGCCGCCGCAACAGGAAAACACACGGCACGGTCTGTTAAAATCCGCCAGCGGTTTTCCTTTTCCGCGCGCCACCGCCCATCCGAATGCCGTGTAATAGTCGCCGGCATTATCGATGCGCCCTCTGTCGTGATAATCAATCATCATTGCCCCCGCAGAAAAGATGCGGTCCGATTTTTTGATCGCAGCCAGCAGCTCCTCCACGAATTCCGGCAGAACCTCCGTGTCGTTGTTGAGCAGGATCACATACGGCGTATCCGCGCGCCGGATGCCCTCATTCACCGCTCCGCAGAAGCCCGTATTCTCCTTTAGCGCAAGCATCGTAAGATCCAGGCTGGAGGTCACCTCTGTACTGCCGTCGTCCGATCCGTTGTCCACCACCAGAAGCTTAAAATCCGTGCAAGTCTGTCTCTCTAAGGTCTGTATACAATTTTCCAAAAGCTTCTTTCCGTTGTAATTCGGAATAATCACCGTAACTTCCGGCTGACTCGCCATGTAATACCTCCGCTTAATGATAATCTCTCAGCGCATAATTCGGATATACCGTTGAAAAGTTTGGATTGTAGTAGGGATCACCGTTCTTTAAAATGCCGATCCAGTGATTCCGCATATATTCGATCTCCCGTCCGAAGCGCGCCACTTTTTCCGGGGAATCCTCGCTTCCGCGCGATTTGGATTCGTAGTGATAGGCTTCCACCCGCGGCTGGTACACCACAAGGTACCCCTCTTTGCGGACTTTCAGACAGAAGTCCACATCATTGAACGCCACGGCAAGCTTTTCCTCAAATCCGCCCACCGCCTCGTAGATACTCCGCTTTACCATCAGGCATGCCGCCGTGACCGCCGAGTAATCCATCGCAAGCGACGCCTTGTGCAGGTATCCGCTGCGCGCTCTCTGCAGTCCCATAAACATGTTCTGCCCGATGCCACGTGCATTGCCGCCAATTCCGACAACGATTCCCGCATGCTGCACGGTATCATCCGGATAATACAGCTTCGCTCCCACGACACCGACCTCCCTGCGCTGGCAGGTGCCAAGCATCTCTTCGAGCCAGTCTTCGGTAATCATCTCGATGTCATTGTTCATAAGCACCAGATATTCGCCCTTTGCATGAGAGACGCCGAAATTGTTAAGCGCCGAATAATTAAACCCTTCCTTCCAGACTGCCACGCAGATCCGCTGTCCGCCGGATAAGGTTCCCTCATAGCACACCGCTTCGCCCTCTTTCACCTCTTCGGATGTGATCGAGCGGTAAAAGTCAAATGTCTCCGGAGCGCTGTTATTCTCCACCACAATGACTTCATAATTTGCATAATGCGTTTTTTGAATGGCTGCAAGACATTTTTTTAACGTCTCCACTTCATCCCTGCTCGGTATCACGATCGAGACCAGCGGATTGCCGCTGTAAGGATAGCGCACCGTGTAAAAGCCCATATCCTTTGTCACCGTCACTTCCCCCGCAATCCCCTGACGCTTCAGATGATCCTCGAGCGCGCGCCGTCCCGCATCCACCGCATACTGCTTGGAAAACGGGTTTTCCGACGTCGACTCCGTGTGGCAGCGCCAGTGGTAGAGCACCCGCGGCACATGTCCGATGGCCTCTGCGCACTCCACACAGCGCAGAAACAGGTCGTAATCCTGCGCACCGTCATACTCCTCACGGATCATGCCGGCTTTCTCCAGAAGCGTTTTCCGCATCATGGTAAAGTGCGTGATATAGTTGTTGGAACGAAGCAGATCGATGTTGATGTCCGGCTTAAAGTGCGGCTGGAAATGCGTTTTTCCATCCATGTCCACCTTGTCTTCATCCGTGTAGATCATGTCATACTGCGCACCGGCTTTTCTAAAACCTGTCGCTGCAACTCCGGTCTCATCCTTCGGTCCCCGCAGAATCAGATGCACGGTCTCATACAGTGCGTCCGGCGCCAGCAGATCGTCATGATCTAAAAGTGCAATCCACTCCCCGTGCGCCATTGCAATCGCCGCATTGGTATTGCCGGCAATTCCAAGATTTTTTTCCAGTCTGCGGTAACAGATGCGTGTATCCTCTCCGGCACATTCCCGCACGACCGCCTCAAGACGCACCGCCTCTTCCTTCGGGCTTCCGTCTGCCAGGCAGAGTTCCCAGTTTTCGTAACTCTGCGCCTGCACCGAACCGATCATCTCCCGCAGGAATGTCTCATTGGTACAATAGAGCGGCACCACGATGCTGACGCAGGGTACCCCCTTCCACGCGGCAGACTGCTTCCGCTGACGGCGCAGCGTCTCCTCCGTCGCCTTGTGATGCTCATACCATGGCTCATACGGCACATTTTCCGATTCCATCTTCTCCTGTAGCCGAATGAAAAACTCCTTCACTCCGTAATGCTTCAGATAACGCACCCCTTTGATAACCTTCTGCACTGTAATCTTCATATGCTCAATGCTTCTTCTGATGGATGTAAAGCCATCCATCGGAATAATCTTTCCTTTCCTCTTCTGACATTTCCGTGTACTTACCGAAATCCATTTTTGCAAGAACCATCTGCGGCTCACTGCACTTGTAGCATTCCACATCCTTGCGTCTGGACACTACGCGCATCCAGCCGCAGGACGGACATATATATACCTTCATCATAGAACCGGAATCTCCTCTTTTCTGTCTCGTACCAGCTGTCTTTTTGTTTTATTCACCTGTTTTCGCCGTCCCCCGCGTTATCTGCGCAGCGAAAAATCAGAATTGTCCAGTGTCAGATTCGGATTGTAGTAGGGATCTCCCTGCTCAATCTGATCTCTCCAACGCGAAAGCAGAATCTCCACCTCGCCGTTAAAGCGCTCGACTTTTTCTGGGGAATCCTCATAGCCTCTCGACTTCGATTCGTAGTGGTGCATTTCCGCGTAGGGATCGTACACGACGAGCCATCCGTGCTTTCTTACTTTCAGGCAGTAGTCCACATCGTTGAACGCCACGGCGAGTTCCCCCGTCATTCCCCCGACCGCCTCAAACGCCTGGCGCTTCGTCATCATGCACGCTGCGGTAACCGCCGAATAATCCTGCGCGCACAGAATTCTGCCAAAATATCCCGTATCGTATCTGGATTTTCCAATGAAAGCATGTCCCGCCGTGCCGCCAAAGCCTAAGATCACACCGGCATGCTGGATCGTATCGTCCGCATACAAGAGCTTTGCACCGACGATTCCGACGTCCTCTCTCATACAATATCCGAGCATCTCCCGGATACAGCCCCCGTCAATCATCTCCGTATCGTTGTTCAGCAGCAGGAAATAATCTCCCCTGCATGCCGCCGCGCCGAAATTATTGATCTTTGAGTAGTTAAAGCCGCCCTCGTAGTACACCACCCGGACATTTTCATGCCCCGCCTCAAGTTCCTTATAATAAGCAAACGTCTCCGGCTCGGTACTGTTATTTTCCACAATCACAACCTCAAAATTCCGGTAGTCGGATTTTGTAAAAATGGAATCCAGACACAGCTTTAAATCCTCCGCGTGATCCTTGTTTGGTATGATAATGGATACCAGAGGTTCCTTTTTCCACTCGTAGACCGTGCGGTACATTCCGTAGAACGATGCATTTTCCACGCGCGCCGGTATTCCCAGTCTGCGGTAATGCTCCTCAATGGCGCGCCGTCCCGCCTCAAACGCATAGAGCTTGCTCTCCGGATTGAATGCGGTCGAGTCCATATGGCAGCGCCAGTGATACAGAATCTTCGGCACATGATAAATCTTTTTGGCCTGCTCGCTGCATCTTAGGATAAAGTCCAGATCCTGCGCGCCGTCAAACGCGCTCTGATAGCTCCCCGCACGCTCCGCCACATCTTTTCGCACTGCGAGCAGGTGGCAGATGTAATTCACACTGCACAACAGATCCAGGTCAAAGTCCGGTTTGAAATGCGGCTCAAAAAAGTGTCTGCCGTCCATGCTGACCTTGTCCTCATCGGAGTAGAGCATATCAATCGCGTCATCCCTGCGGATCGCCGACGCAAATTCGTATAGCGCATTTTCCGGCACGAGATCGTCATGATCCACCGGTACAAGATAGTCTCCGGAAGCCATTACAAGCGCGGCGTTCGTATTTTCCGCGATTCCTCCGTTCTCCGGCAGCACCTGATAGTGAATCCGCGCATCACGCCCGGCATACTCCTCCAGAATGGAGATCAGTGCTGCATCCTCTTCCCCGGATGCGGCAAGCGCCATACACAGCTCCCAGTTTCCGTAAGTCTGCGCCGTCACGGAATCAATCATCTCCCGCAGATACTGCGGCTTCGTCTTATAGAGCGGCACGACCAGCGAAAACAGCGGTCCCGCATCAAACACATCCTCTCTCTGGCGCTGCAGTTCTTCCGGCGCCGGAAGATATTTTGCCCGCCAGTTCTCATAGGTATTGCCCTCTTTGTGCGTCAGCTTGCTCTTAATCTTATAAGCGGTTGCAGAAATTCCGTTGCGCTCCAGATAGCGGACGGTATCCCCGGCTTTTTCGATTACATACTGGAGCTTTGTGCCCTCGTCCCACTTCGTGAGTCTGGTTCTCGAATGATTCTTCGCGCCACGCATCTCCAGATAAAACGGTCCGCTCTGCCCTCCCGCTGCGGTTCCCTGCACCAGAAAACCGGGCTTCGCCTCCTTATCACATTCCGGAAAAACAGAAAGAAGATCCTTGCGGTAATAGTGCTCCACCTTCTCGGAAATCGGCTGTCTGCTGCCGTCGAGAAGTTCAAGCTTGATATCCCCCGCCGACATGCACCAGCCAGTGACCGTAATCTGGCTCCCCTCTCTGTGACAGTTTTCCACATAGTAGCTGACTTCATTCTCCAGTCTGCCAAGCTTTGCTGTTGAGATGGCATAAGATTTCTTATATTCTTCCCTGTAAGCAGCCATCAATGTCACCCGGCGGCCATTGCGCCAGTCCGGCGGAAGCTTTATGATGCCTACCACTTCCTCCTCGATCTCATTGATGCTGCGGATATATTTCTGCCGGACCTCCGCACCGCGATTCACCTGTACCGTAAGCGGAAGCTCTCTGTTGTCCAGATATGCCTTGATGGAATGTTCCTTCGTACTCCCATCAAAAAACCACCCGACAAAGACCAGCGTGTCCTGTTCCTTCAGATGGAACCGCATCTTTTCCACAAAAAATTTATGTGTATCCATGGTCCGTCCTCTCTCGCCATTGACTCCTCGGTCAATCTCTTTGATTTCGTATTCCACTATAACAATTCCGACGTTTTGCGTCAAGTTGTTACCACGCCTTTACATTCCTTTTGTTCTCTGTTAATGTAGAATGCAAAGAATAAACCGATCAACTCAAAGGAGTCCTTATGATGCGTTTTAAACACCTTTTTTCCACTGTCATTGTCGTTCTTTTTGCCGTAGTTCTCGCGGCATGCTCCCATCATACACTCGTGGAATCCAAAAAAGATTCCACCGGCTACACCCCCGATCCCGCCACGGAATATCTGGTGACGCAATACGCGGACGCAACCGGCGTGCAGGGAACTTTTTACACCATCACGAACGATACCACCCTCATCATCATCGACGGGGGCTGGGCAGACAACGCCTCCGCCGTACGCGAGGTCATCGCCGCCCACGGGAACCATGTCAACGCCTGGATTCTCTCACATCCACATCAGGATCACGCAGGCGCATTCAATCAGATCTACGCCGCACCGGACGGCATCACGATCGACGCCGTCTACGACAACGGTTTCGACTATGACTTTATCGAAGCGGCCGGAGAGCCGTACGATGACATTACAGTGATGGAGACCTACCACGCGCTCACCCAGGATGCCTCCAACGTGACGCACCTGCACCGCGGCGACGTCCTCTCCATCTGCGGTCTGACGTTCTCCGTCCTAAATGCCTATGACGACACGGTTCTGCAGAATGTCGGAGATGAGAAAGATTACCAGAACAATGCTTCCCTCCTCTTAAAAGTAAGCAGCGTAAACAGCAGCATGCTCTTTTGTTCGGACATCAAATACGATATGAATGATTCCCTGCTTGCCGCATGCAAAGACCAGCTCGCCTGCGATTACGTGCAGACCGGCCACCACGGAAACTGGTCTTTCTCGGAGGAATTCTACGACGCAGCCGGCGCCTCCGTCTATTTTATCGACGCGCCTTCCTCCATCACCGACAACGCCGACTTTCCGGCGAGCACACTCAAATCCGACCTGCTCGCAAAAGGAAAGACGGTGCTTGATTTTAGCACCGCCCCGAATACTGTTACCTTGAAATGATGTCATCATGAACTCTGACGAGTTCCTATTGAAAGTTCCCTGTGAAACTTCCACTTGTGTGAAATACCCTGTAACTGTGGAATCATACTTATCCGTGTAGTTTGTTTGTTTGAAAAGAAAGAGGCGAAATGCCTCTTCTTTTTTATTACGTTTCCTGCATCTTCCGATGCGCTTCTCACTGCAAACTGATGCTAATTAAAATAATAGCTTCCCGCTGCATTGATCTGCACGCTGCTCTTGTTCTGCACGAAGACGCGGTAATGTCCGCTGCTCGTGATTGCAAAATCGTGTGCTAAACTTCCTGATCCCTCCACATAACGCGCATTGTTCAGTCCATCCATGATACCGATCCAGTACTTACTGCTATCTGGTACTGCTGTAGAGCCAATATGGATCGTCTGTCCCTTACTTACCCAGAACTGGTTGCTCACCATGCGCGTGCCCGGAGACACATTCCAGTTAAATGTTGCCATCTCATTCGCACTCAGCAGTGGGCTGATGACTTCAAGCTCCGGATACGCATACTCCAAGGTATCGTAAGAGCGGTCCATCACACCTAAGATCTGCTGTTCCTCGAGCACAATCTCCTCGCCTCCATCTGCCGTGACAGCCTCCACATTCTGGTAGATGTCGTCGTGGACGTCTGCAGCCCCATTGCCCGCTGCATAAACCGGTGTCACACTCACCAGCACAAACGCCGCCGCAAAACACATACTTGCCAGTCTCGATGCTGCTTTTCCATTATATTTTCCCATATACTCAATTCTCCTTTCCAGTCTTCTCTGGTTCTCATAAAGCATAGAAAAAATATAATTCTCATCGGTCACAGGACTGTGCTTCACACTCTCTATAATCATTTCAAAATAACACCCTGCATCCATTTCATCGCTGATGGCTGCAATCGCACGTGCATCGCAGTAAATCTCGCTCCACTCGTCCAACAGTGCCATCAGGTTCCCCGTCAGCGGGTTGATGTGGTGCACTGCAGTCACACACATACCGCATAATCTGATAAACGGGTCATGGCTCTTGTAATGCATCAGCTCGTGATGAAAGACCACGCTCAGATGCTTTCTGTCGTAGGCAATATCCGGAAGCACCACCCGGCACCGGAAAATACCGGCAAGCATCGGACTGGTGATACGGTCATTCCGGTACAGACGAATGTTCGACCGGATGCCAAGCTTTTTCTTCACACGTGCGAACTCTTCCCGCACGGCTTCCTCTTCCTCCGGAATGTCACGCATCTGAATCCGCTTCATCCCGCGCAGGCTGCCTGCAAACTCTGTGATTCCCTTTGCCATGAGGGCAAGCCAGCAGACTGCGGCAAAGAACGCAAGAATCCATAAAAATCCCGTTAAAGAAAAATTGATCTGCCAGATACCTTCCTTCTGCAGATAACCGTGAATCGTCATCTGCATCCATCCATAATCCAATGGAATCAGGTACAACAGGCAGACCAGAAAAAGCGCCAGATATACATATTGCGGCTTCGTACAAAAGCGGCTGTTCATAAGCAGCCGCCAGAGTCCGTACGCTGCCGTTCCCGTGACAGAGGTAATTACCACTGCAAATAAAATCTGATTAGCTATGTTCATTCAGCTTTTTCTTTAGTTTCTCGATGTCCTTTGCATCCAGCATGTCATCACACAGACAGCATGCCAGTTCTCCGAGATCTCCCTTCGTAAAGAACTTTGCACTCTCTTCCATCGTCGCGCGCCAGAAGTCTTCCTTGCTGACAAGCGGCTGATAATAGCAGTATCTGCCCTTGCGGTACATATTCAGAAAGCCTTTCTTTACCAGACGGGATAAAAATGTGGAAACAGTCTGCGGCTTCCAGTTCTTGCCGTTCTCATGATTGACTCCATCCATGACTTCCTGCAATGCCAATTCTTCTGTAGAATCCCAAATGACCTTCATCACGAGCTTTTCGCATGCTGAAATATCGTTCGTATCCATAAAATCATTCCCCTTTCTACGGTTATAGTATAAACCATATTCGTATCAAATTCAATCTTTTTTTCTGATACTTCCGTATCTTTTCCATTTTTATCACAATTTTCCCAAAAAGGCAAGCAAAACAAGCACATTCTTTATAAAATATTAGATATTATGCGTTCTCCTTGCTCTTGCTGATGGAGATCTCGATACAGCGCAGATCAGATCCGAGTGCCTGAATGGAATAGGTCTTTCCTGCGGCAATGCTCACGGTTGCCCCTGCCATCAGATCCACTTCCACGCCCTCTAAGATCAGCTTGCCCATTCCAGAGAGAACGGTGATCGTCTGAGTGTGATTCATGTGTCTGCTCTCCGGCGTTCTCTTGCCGGCAACAACCTTGATGCGCTTTGTCACGCTCTTGATGCCGTTATCCTCGTCGTTGTCGATCGTCTTGATCGTTCCCCAGCGGCGCTCCTCATACTTCGATGTGTCCGAGATATGGGAGAGACAATCCTTAATGTAGGAGCTCTGGTGCTTGTCTGCCACGAGAATACCGTCATGGGATGCCGCGATGACCATATTTTTCGCGCCCATCACAACCATCGGAATTCCCAGTACATTGATCGCATGGCTGTTCTCACAGGTATCATCCCATGTCACATCACCGATGCTGTTCTCCGGCATCTCCTCGGTCAGTGTGTTCCATGTACCCAGATCCTTCCACAGATCCGCATATTTGATCGCCACGATGCGCTCCCAGTGCTCTAAGACTTCATAGTCAAAGCTCTTCTTCGGAAGCTTCTCATAATCGGCAACCATCTTATCATAATCGACGCCGACGCCGTATTTTGCCAGCCAGCCGGCTGCCATGGAAAGCTTGAAGCAGAAGACGCCGCAGTTCCACAGTGCACCGTCGGAAACCAGCTTTTCTGCCGTCGCCTCGTCCGGCTTCTCGCGGAATCCGGTTACTTTTAACAGTTCTCCCTCGCCCTGCTCCGGCACGATATAGCCATACTTGGTAGACGGGTAAGTCGGCACACCGCCGAGCAGACCGATCGTATCCTCGGAAGCTGCAATCTTATCTCCCAGAAGCTTGATGCGGCGGAAGAATTCCCCGGTCGTATACGGATCTACCGGAAGGAATGCCACGACATCATCTTCCTTGGCACCTTTCTTGGAAAGCAGGTATGCACAGGAAAGCATGACTGCCGGGAATGTATCGCGGCGCATCGGCTCCACTGCTACCTCAGCCGCACCGTCGAGCTGGCTCTCGATCAGTTCCACCTGCGCGCTGCTTGCGCACACGATCGTGTTCTCGGAAAGTCCCACATTCTTAAGCTGACCGAACACACGCTGCAGCATGGAGCATTTTTCCCTGTTCTCCTGTTCCTCGTCGTGATTCATCAGTTTGATATACTGCTTGGAGCATAAATCGTTGGATAATGGCCACAGGCGTTTTCCCGAGCCACCGGATAATAACACAATATACATCTACAGTTCCTCCTAATCGAAATTGATTCTATCGTTCCGCTCTCATCGGGTTGTTTAAGAAATCTTCATATGCAAGACGAATGCCGTCCTCAAGCTCCGTCTTGTATTTCCAGCCGAGGCTCTCCAGTTTGCTGACATCGAGAAGCTTTCTCGGTGTTCCGTCCGGCTTGCTCGGATCCCACTTGATCTCTCCGGTATAGCCGATCACCTTTGCGACCAGATCCGTGAGTTCCTTGATCGTGAGCTCTTTTCCGGTTCCCAGGTTCACGGTCTCATCTCCGCTGTAATTGTTCATTAAAAAGACGCACGCATCCGCCAGATCATCCACATATAAGAACTCGCGGAGCGGTGTGCCGGTACCCCAGCAGGTCACTTCCTTTGCACCGGCCACCTTCGCCTCATGGAAACGGCGGATCAGCGCCGGAAGCACATGGCTGTGCGTGGGATGGTAATTATCGTTGGGCCCGTAGAGGTTCGTAGGCATGACAGAAATGTAATCCGTTCCGTACTGCTTGTTCAAGGAACTCACAATATTTCAGTCCGCTGATCTTGGCCGAGCGCATATGCCTCGTTGGTCTTCTCCAGCTCTCAGAAGTCAGCAGGCAGCTCTCCTTCATAGGCTGCGGAGCCATACGCGGATAGATACAGGAGGAACCAAAGAACATCAGCTTCTTGCAGTTGTTCTTCCATGCCTCATGAATCACATTCATCTCCAGGATCATATTGTCATACATAAAATCTGCCAGCGCTTCGCTGTTCGCCATGATACCGCCGACTTTTGCCGCTGCGAGGAATACATACTCCGGCTTCTCCTCAGCGAAGAATTCCTCTACTGCATCCTGTCTGCACAGATCCAGTTCCTTATGGCTGCGGGTGATGATGTTCGTATATCCTTTCTCTCCACTGACGCACGATCGCAGATCCAACCATTCCTCTGTGTCCTGCTACGTATATTTTCGCGTCTTTTTCCATGATCTTTCTCTCCTTTTTACCACGATCTATCGGCTACTATTTCTCAGTCTCCTGCAGCATGAACGGACTGTTATTTAGTTCTCTTTTGCGACGAGCTCCATGTCATGTTTTACCATGATCTTCACCAGCTCCTCGAAGGTTGTCTTTGTCGGGTTCCAGCCAAGCTCTGACTTCGCCTTTGTCGGATCTCCCCAGAGGTTGACAACGTCGGTCGGACGATAGAATTCCTTGGATACCTCAATGACTACCTTGCCGGTTGCCTTATCGATACCGACCTCGTCCATGCCCTCTCCCTTGAATTCCAGCTCGATGCCCGCCTCGCGGAACGCATACTCGCAGAACTCTCTGACGGAGTGCTGTACGCCGGTTGCGATCACGAAATCCTCCGGCTTGTCATTCTGCAAAATCAGCCACATGCACTCTACATAATCCTTGGCATATCCCCAGTCACGCAGAGAGGAAAGATTGCCGAGATACAGCTTGTCCTGCTTGCCCTGTGCGATTCTTGCTGCTGCAAGGGAAATCTTTCTCGTAACAAAGGTCTCACCGCGTCGCTCTGACTCATGGTTGAATAAGATACCGCTGCAGCAGAACATATTGTACGCCTCGCGGTACTCCTTTACAATCCAGAAACCATACTGCTTTGCCACAGCATACGGGCTGTAAGGATGAAACGGCGTGGTCTCACGCTGCGGTACTTCCTCTACCTTTCCGTATAACTCGGAAGTAGATGCCTGATAGATGCGGCAGGTCTTCTCCAGTCCGCAGAGACGCACTGCTTCCAGCACACGAAGAACTCCTGTTGCCACTACATCTGCCGTATATTCCGGCACATCAAAGCTGACACCCACATGGCTCTGCGCCGCCAGATTATAAATCTCATCCGGCCGGATGGTACTGACCAAACGTACAATACTCATGGAATCGGCAAGATCTCCGTAATGAAGGTGAAAATGCTCATTACCATTCAAATGCTCAATACGCTCTCTCTTCTCTGTGGAGGAACGGCGCACCATGCCGTGCACCTCATATCCTTTTTCCAATAATAACTCTGCAAGGTAGCTTCCATCCTGACCGGTCACTCCTGTAATCAACGCTTTCTTACTCATTCAATGCTCTCCTTTTTCTATTCTATAATTATTTTGCTAATATCTCTTTACAAAGTCGTTGTTTAGTATAATCTAATTTTCCAGATTTGATAATTGAATATCTTGCCTAAAAATAGTATTATATTGCTATATCAAACAATAGGGAGACAGCCTATGCGGGACTCTTTTTTTGAAAAGTATAAGACCTCCGAGGTCACCAATACCAGACGTGTCATCAACACCCCCTCCGCCTTCACGCGCGAGCATTTTTTCTATATCCAGGAGGCAGGGTATTTAAAAAGTTTAAAGCCGCACATGAGCAGGCGGAGCGGTCTGCAGTCCTACCTGTTTCTGATCGTGCTCTCCGGCAGCGGCGAGGTCGCATACCGCGACACCGCCAAGCCAGTTCCTGCCACCGGCAGCGATATGGGCAGACGGAGCGGCACCTCCGCCGCCGGCGATGGCGAAACGGCAGCCTTGCCACTGTGCACGCCAAGGCCGGGGACTGCTTTTTTCTGGACTGCCGGAACGAATATACCCACATCAGCAGTGAGGACGATCCCTGGGAACTGATGTGGATTCATTTTTACGGTCCGCAGTGCGATGCCTACTACGACTATTTTCTCAAACAGCAGACGTGGCATTTTCACACGGCGCACCTGGCCGAGCTGACCGCCGCGATCCAGTCAGTCATCCGCTTTCACGAGGAGCCGACCGACGACACCGACCTTCTGACCGCCCAGCAGATCGTCAATATCCTCACGTTAATCTGCACCGAGACCGACCGCACCGGTGCGGAGATCTCCGCATTGGGCAGCAAGCTCAAACAGATTCTGCACTATCTGGACGAGCACTACACGGAGACGATCTCCCTCGATTTTCTCGCCGAAGAGTTCTACATCAGCAAGTATTATCTTGCGAGGGAATTCAAAAAAGAGTACGGCACCACGATCATACGCTATGTGCTGGCAAAAAAATCACCCATGCCAAAGAGCTTCTGCGCTACAGCAATTCCTCGATTGAGGAAATCGCGCGGCTCTGCGGCATGGATGACGCCAGTTATTTCAATAAAGTATTCAAAAAAATGGAAGGATGCACGGCATCCGAATACCGGAAGCAGTGGTGATCAGTCTGCGTCATTTTTCTCCCCGCACAGACGCTTTTTCTCGGCGGTCACTCTCTGCAGCTGCATCTCAAAGTCCTGCCTGTTCTTCTGCGCCATGGTCTCAAGCGTCACGCCCACAAAGAGCGACTGGATCGCAGAGAGCATCGTGAAGCCGCAGACGATCAGGGTCGGGAAATCCGGCACAAGACCGGTTGCCAGGTAAGTACCCATCACCGGGATGAAAAAGGCGGTCGCTATCACGGCGAGGATCAGTGCAATGATTCCGAAGAATCCCATCGGCTTATAGGCGCGGTACAGTCTCGCAATCGTCTTAAGCACCTTAAATCCATCCGAATAGGTATCCAGCTTGGACACGCTTCCCTCCGGGCGGTCGCGGTAGGTAATGACCACATTTTCCACGAACATATTCTTGTCGATCGCGTGGATGCTCATCTCCGTCTCAATCTCAAAGCCCTTCGAGAGCACCGGAAACGTCTTGACGAACTCATAGCTGAACGCCCGGTATCCCGTCATGATATCCTTGATGTCGTTCTTAAACAGGGTATTGATGCTCTTCCGCACCAGAGAGTTGCCGAAATTGTGAAACGGTCTCTTGTTCTCTGTAAAGTAAGTGGAGGACAGGCGGTCTCCCACCACCATGTCCACCCTGCGCTCAAGCACCGATCCGCCATCTCCCTTGCAGACTCTGCGGGGTAGGTGTCATCTCCGTCCGTGATGATATAGCACTCTGCATCGATGTCGCGGAACATCCGGCGCAGCACGTTGCCTTTTCCCTGACGGTATTCATAGCGCACTGTCGCACCGGCGCCACGCGCCAGCTCGTCCGTCCCATCGGTGGAATTATTGTCGTAGACGTAAATCGTTGCCTCCGGAAGCACCCGTTTAAAATCCGTCACAACCTTCTCTATCGTCCTGCTCTCATTATAGCAGGGAATCAATACTGCTATTTTATCCATTCTCATTCCCAAACCTTTCTTCTGTTACCGCTTCCCGGCACGAACTGCTGCCAGGTGCATCAGCCTGCACCGATTCCCAGACGCAGGATCATCTTGATCTGCTCCACCACTTCCGGATATGTATAAGTCACATTTCCATCATTCTGGACCAGATACAGCAGAATGCTCTTTCCAATCGTGATAAACGCCCAGAGCGAGATAAAACAGCTGAACTTTCTTCCCGCCGTCTCGGACAGATTGTCATGATAAAATCCGATCACCAGAAAACACAGCACACCCATGATCCAATACTGGTCCATGCGGTAGCGCTCCGTCATAAACGGCGACCAGAGTGCATCCATAACCGCAATCACAAGCGGAATCACAAACAGCATGACGATAAACGCGCGCATCTGCTGTTCCTTCATGCGCTTTAAGACGCCCTCCGGCGACAGTCCGATCACCGCAAACCACAGGATCGGGAAATTCAACAGAATACCGTTAAAAATCACATACGGGAACGCCTCGCAGATCGGATTGTAGTTCACGAAATTGTAGAGCACCGCGTTGGCAACCGCGATCATCTTCGTCTGTGAAAAATAGGACGCAATGCTTCCGTAGCTGCTCTGGTCTGCCGCGGTCAGCTGGTATGCCTGTCCGAACTCAAACGGACTCTCAAAGCGGGCATAATTGTAGCACATCAGAAGAATTCCGATGACAACGTACGGCATCGCCGCAACCACAAGTTCGCCGAACAGCTTTTTCGTGAATTTATGTTTTTTCAGATATACCACCAGCATCGGAATCACGAACAGGTTGGCGAGCGCCACCGGCGGTCTGCATCCGAATGCCAGCGCACCGAACAGGCTTCCGAAAAATGCCAGACGGATGGATTTTTTCTCGTCCTCTTCCACCCACACCGCGCGCATGAAGAAAAAGAGGCTCCAGATCTCCATGCAGAGCGCTCCGGTGATCGCTGTACAGTACAGTGCCGGCGCATCCACGCTGTACCAGACGCTCATAATCGAGAACGCCGACGCCAGCATCAGGTACATGCCAAGCGTCATCTTCTTAAAAAACCGCTTTGACATCATATAAAAATTCGCAAAGACGCCGCAGATAAAGAGTGCGACAAAAATCTGCGTCGCATGGTAAGTCGTAAGGCTCATTCCGGTAATCAGACGGAACGGCAAAAACAGCAAAAATACCGGCACAACACCAAAATACATATAATAGTGTCCATGATAGTACGCCGTATCCCAGCGGTAATCCACGCCGAGATCCACACGCGCCTGCGGATCATACGGATTGTCCATCTGTAAAAGCAGCGGATCGACATCCCCGTTGTCAATATTGATATGTCCATTCAGAATTGCCTCCGCAAGCAGCTCATACTGATTCGTCGCGCCAGGGTCTTCCCCGTTCCAGCCCGGTGCCAGCCCCATCGGCAGTGTGCAGAGCAGAATCAGGATCACTAACACCACGCCGATGGTGATCTTCTCCCTGCGTCCGCAGTCTGTAAGCTTTTTCGTATGCAGCGCAGACTTCGGCCGCAGCATAACCAGTACAAACAGCACAATGCCGTAAATGGCACAGCCTCCCAGAAAATATGCGATCATAACTTACCTCCTTATTTGCTTCTCATCTTTTGCTTCTTATCTTTTGCTTTTTATCTTCTGCACACACCGGTCGCCCAGCCGATAGATGTGCTCGACACACCATGCTTCCGGCACATGGAAAAGCGTCACGCGCGCCCAGTCGATCACGCTTCCCATCACAACGAGCAGCAGTGCAATCCCGAGCAGCAGAAATTCATAGGTGTTTTCTCCCGCGCGGGCAACATAGTCAAACATGTAGTGCGAGATGAATCCCCGCAGCGTCCACTCAAACAGGAAGACCGCCGGCACATGCTTCGCCAGCCGGTTCACAAATGCATTTTCAAAATGATGATTCCGGAAAATCAAAAATACCAGAATTGCCTCAAAAATGGTAAACAGCGTATTGTCCCTTGCAAAACGGTTCTGCACCGTTCCCGTCACCACGTACAGCGCTCCGTTCAGGCAGAAATTTACCCCTGCCAGAAGTGCAAACCAGCCGGCAAGCTTTGCCGTATTGTACTGTCTGTCTGCGCGGTACACGCCGATGTAGCGGCCGATCAGATACAGCATCACCATCTGGGTGATTCCTTTTCCGCCGTCCGAGTTGATGTCAAAGAAGAAAAATGTCGTCACCCCCGAAAAAATTACCAGCATCGTGATCAGAAGCTGCCTGAAATGTGCTTCACTTAACTTTTCCACCATCTCATTTAAAAACGGGCTCAAAAACGCCAGCGCAAAATAGCAGGTGAAGTACCAGGAACGCTTTCCAATGACCGGAAGCAGGTAGGATAAGATCTCCTCTCCTCCAAGTGCATTTCCCCACACATACTGAAACAAGAGCCCCGTCCAGGAATAGAACAAAAGCATGCATTCCAGATGCATCATTTTTTTCACATCCAGGCGGATTCCGTAATATCCCGAAATCAGGATAAAACAGGATACACCGATATTTCCGATGACCGCAACCGCAATATCAATCCAGGCGCCAATCCCGTTCGCCACACCGCTGTCCGCGGCGTGCATCCAGAATATCATAACAAGGCACACAATCCGCAGCAGTTCGATACTCGAGTTACGCCCCTTTTTTACTGTTTTTTCCATGTACTTACCCTCTGTGCTTTCCGTGCAGTGCCCGCTTGATTCCATCAAGAATCTTTCCAAACAGCAGACACCCGCAGACAGACGCCGTCACCCTCACCGTGTGGTAAAGGACGAACGCGGCGCCGGTCAGTTCGCCGATATTGATAAACTTTGCCGCTGCCATCTCGAAAATCTCAAGTCCGAGAATATGAAGTGCCAGAAGAACAATCGTATTCTGCCCGATATAGGCTAACACCGTGCCCACAATGCAGTTCTGGAATGCTTTTCCGACCCAGATGCAGAGCATGGAGCCCGTGATACCGATCAGAATGAAAAACGGAACACTGAACGCCTGATACACGCCGTATTCGCGCACCGACATGTTGATGCCCGGATTCGCCCGGCTGAGCGACAGGTAAAATACAAGCACGCCGATGATGACCCACAGATTCCAGTCCCTGTCAAAGAAATCTGCTCTCTGAAGCAGTGTACCTGCAATCATAAAAATCGTTCCCACAAACGCGAGATCCAGACTCCACGGAAGCAGTATCGGCAGTTCCGCCAAAAGCATCGTAAGCACGGTAAGCACCACCAGACAGCCGATCAGAAACCGGCGGCTCTTTAAGCAACGGTCGATCACCAGATGGTACACCAGACTTGTCACAAAAAATGCGGTCAGATACCACATGGCACCGTTTGCCACGGTAAATAAAAATACGTTGTCCTGATGTGTCGTCGTATCAAAAAGGCAGTAGCGTGAGTACAGCACTCCGAGTGCAGATCTTCCCGTCTCCTGCCAGGTACGTCCGATTGCCCGGTAGAACACCAGCAGCAACGCGCTGTAGCCAAAATACGGAACCAGCAGGCGCTTCGCCTTGTGCACCACATTTTCCCCATAGCTTCTGCCCGGCTTGTACAGATAGCCCGACACCACAAAAAACAGCGGGATATAATAATTGATCGGTACGGGCTCAGCCCTGCAGCTATGTGAAATGATGACGAGGAGAAGTCCGATTCCCTCGCCACATCCAGGTATTTCCAGTGTTTCATCCCCACTCCTATCTCCAATCCTGCCGGATCAGCGCGCGTTCCCACAGATACGGCTGGATCCGGTTCCAGATATCCGCCGCCTGATGGAAGGTCGCATTCTCACCATTTAGGAACTTTGCAAGATCCGCACGCACGCCTGCCGCATCGTCGATTAAGCTGCAGTTTGCAAACGCCGGGTCCGCCACCGTATCCTCAAAGAACTGGCGGTACGGTCCGCGCATCCAGTCCAGAATCGGCGCATTGAATCCCAGTTTCGTTCTGCGGTAGGCAATGTCGTGCGGCATAAAATCTGCGCAGGCATCGCGGACGATGGATTTGGAAAATCCTCCGTGCAGCTTGGATTTCCAGCCGATCGAAAACGCGAACTCCACAATCCTGTAGTCCAGAAACGGCATGCGGATCTCAACGCCGGACGCCATACTGTCTCTGTCGTAATTGCGCAAAAGCGTCGGAAGAATCGTCTCATGTGTGGAGACAAACAGTACCTTATTCAGATTGTCCAGCTTCTTCCAGTTCGGATGATCCGCGTAAGCGCTCGATACATCCGCTCTTCCCAGAAGCTTCTTCGCATAATACTTCGTCATATAGTCACGGTACAGCTTATTCCGCTGCCGCTTAAATTCTGCGGACGACGGGTCATATCCCATCTCCCTCCGCTGATTTAAATATGCCATCGTAATCTGGTCGATCTCCGCTTTTCCCTTTGCATCCGGATACGCTTTTAACACGTCGAATCCGTAGCCGGCAAATAATTCATCTGCCGCATGGCCGTCGAGAGATACCGTCGTTCCGAGCTCTCTCTCCTTTTTATAAAGCTCCATCATAGGCACCTGCGGATTGCCCCAGAGTTCCTCAAAGCAGTACAGCTGACGCAGAAATTCCCGCTCCGGCACCGCGTCGTCAATCGTTAAAAACGTATGCCTGATGCCGAGATAATCCGTCACCTGCTTTGCGTATTTTGTCTCATCCAGATCCGTTCCCGGGAAGCATGCCACATACGCGTGCTGCCAGTCTTTGTTCGCGCGCTCATCCGCACAGTTTCTGGAAATGTAAGACATGGCGCAGATGGTGGCGGAAGAATCCAGTCCACCGCTGAGTCCGGTTCCCAGAGTCACATCGCTTCTCATGCGGATCTTGCAGGCATCCAAAAACAGCTCGCGGAACTGCTCTACCTGCTCCTCGTAGGTATCCGGCACCTCGATCAGATGATCCAGTGTGTTCCAGAAGCGTGTGATCTCTGTTTTTCCATTGCGAATCCACGCATAACTTCCAGCCGGGAATCGCTTGATCCCCTTGATCAGGCACTCCGGCTGGGACTCATAATGATTGTCCGCAAAATAACGGTCGAACATCTCCTTGTTCGGTTCCACCTTCTCAAGCAGCGGGAGAAGCGCCTTCATCTCCGATGCAAAGGCGAATCCTCCGTCCGGGAACTCGGTGTAGTAAAGCGGCTTCACGCCAAAACGGTCCCTGGAGAGAAACAGGCTCTTTTCCTGTCTGTCCCAGATGGCGAACGTCCACATTCCGTTAAAGCGGTCCACGCATTTTTCCTTCCACTCGCAGTACGCCGCCATGATCACTTCCGAGTCGCTGTTTCCGCGGAACGTGTATCCCTTGTGCTGCAATTCCTCCCGGATCTCGATAAAATTGTATATCTCACCGTTAAACGTCATCCAGTAGCGCTCATTGGCGTAGGACATCGGCTGGCTTCCGGCGCTGGAGAGATCTAAGATCGCCAGTCTTCTGTGACCGAGCGTCACACCATCCTCCTGCCACAGTCCAAATCCGTCCGGTCCACGATGTATCATCGTATCCAGGCACTCCATCGCCTGTTCCCGTCTCACTTTTCTGTTAATTACACCGTAGATTCCACACATACGAATGCTGCCTCCTTCTTCTCGTTACTGTCTCTTCGTTCTGGTCAGCCATAAATAGCGCGTATTTGTCACAAGATACCGTTTGAACAGTCGCTTCGGATCCTGCATCAGGCGGTACAGCCACTCTAAGGACAACTTCTGCATCCACATCGGCGCGCGCTTGATGTTGCCGGCATGATAGTCAAACCCGGCGCCGACGCCAATCATCACACCGTGGACTTTATCCCTGTGATCGTACATCCAGTTTTCCTGCTTGGGCGCCCCGAGTCCGACCCAGATGATGTCTGCGCCGGACGCATTGATCTTCTCAACCTCCGCCGCATCCTCCTTCTCACTTAGGCTGCGGAACGGCGGGGATACCATCCCCGCAATCTGAAGATGCGGATAGCGCTCCCTGAGCTTTTGCTCTAACATCTGCAATGTCTCCGGCGATCCGCCGTAGAAATAATGCTTTAATCCGTTCTCTCTTGCGAACAGTTCCAGCATCAGATCCGGACCTGTCACGCGCTCCGCCTCCGGGAAACCGTGTTTTCTGCTATACACGGAAAGCGGCTTTCCGTCCGGAAGGACGAACGCCGCACTCTTTTGTACCTCATGATAATGCGCATCGTCATGCGCCATCACCGTCGTATGGACATTGCCCACGCAGATATATTTTCCGCGCAGTTCTTCCATATCATGTTCAATTCGTTCCACTGTATCCGCCATATTGGTCACCAGAATCCGGGTGCCCAATATGTCACAGCATTTCATCTCTATCATAAATTTAATCCTTCTTTACAACCTCAAGCGGTATATCGCCGATATAGGACGGAAGCAGGCTGAATGTGCTGTTATAGCTTCCGAGAATCTTCCGGCATCTTGAGAGCGCCAGCATCTCGATGTAAGCGTCGCAGATTCCCTCTTTGGAATTGCGGTCAATGATACCGGAATCATGGAAGATCAGCTTTGCGTCCGGCAGTGCTTCCCGCAGTTCGCGCTTCACCCCTTCATCGTCCGTCGCCACAAAAAAGTCCGTCCCCGGCACTTCCATCATCTCCTGCCGCATCTTATCCGCAAACAGCGACAGCGGACTGTTGGCAATCGCCTCGGTGTGATCGGTACGTCTGACATGCACCCCCACCGTCTTTGCGCCAAGCTGGGAAAACAGCGGTTCTCCCTTTTGCAGAATACCCGCGCTCGGCTTTAAAAAGGCAAGGCTTGCCGCATCCAGCTCACAGAGCGGTCCGAAGGACTTGATGTAGATGACCGGCTCCTTCTCGATGACTGCAAGCAGTCCCTCGTAGCCTTTCTGCTTTTTGATCGCTTCCACATCCCCGCACTCTAAAAAACGGTCTGCCTTCGCGCGCCATTTCTTTTTTAACTGATTCCCTCTGAAATGCGCAACCGGCTCCTTGGAATATCCGTTCTCGCTGATCTCGATCACACGGAACGGGAGATCAAACAGTTCTTCTGCTTTTACGTTACAGCCAACCTCACGCTTCCACATGACGATCAGCTCACGGTTTAACTTCTGTGCCACCGCATAAGCCGAGGACATGCCAAGCAGCTTATTTCCAAGTCCTGCACACGGTTCAATAATGATCATATTTTCCCTCATTTCTTCTCTACTGCGCGTCCTGAACAGTTACGCTTCCGTTCTCCACCTTGTATACAATGTTGCAGTTTTTGATGGTCGACAGGCGGTGCGCAATGATGAGCATCGTCATCTTACCCTGCAGACTGTCGATCGCCTGCATAACCGCCGCCTCTGTCTCCGTATCCAGTGCAGACGTCGCCTCGTCGAGCACCAGCACCTCCGGCTTGCGGTACAGAGCTCTCGCAATTCCGATTCTCTGACGCTGTCCGCCGGACAGACGCACACCCGCCTCACCGATCACCGTGTCAAGCCCCTCCTCGAGCGACTCCACAAATTCATCGAGCTGTGCCTGGCGCAGTGCTGCCCAGACATCCTCGTCGTTGATTCCTTCTTTTTTTCCAAATGCAATATTGTTGCGGATCGTATCATCCAGCATGTAGATCGTCTGCGGAATATAGCCGATCTTATCGTGCCATCCGCGGTACGATGTGCTGATATCGACACCGTCCAATGTAATCTGTCCCTCCTGCGGCTTTAACACCCCGAGGATCAGGTCCACCATCGTGGTCTTGCCCGCTCGGACGGTCCGATAAACGCCACCGAGCTGTTCTTTGGAATCGTCACATTCACATGGGACAATACCGGCTCCTCCATCTCCGGATAGGTAAACGTCATATCGTTGACGCGGATTTCACGCTCAAGTGCCATCGCCGGATAATCGCGCTCCTCGGAAAGATCAATCTCCAGATCGCGGATCTTCGTGTACTCCTCGCCGATCTTGTGGATCACGACGCCGTTGTGAATGATCGACGCTAAGTATTCCGACATTTTGTTGGCAGAAGGAAGCAGGTAAAACGCCGCAGCCGCAAATACGGCAAGCACGCCGACAAAATGGGTCGGATCGGACTCTGTCATATTGATGCGGACCGCAATCGTGATCATCAGACCCGCAATACATAACGCTTCCATCACCGGCTTCGGGATGGAACTTAAAAATGCATTCTGCTTGATGACGTAGGTGTAAAGTCCGTTCTGCTTGCGGAACTCTTCCTCAAAATAACTCTCACGGTTTGCAATCTTGATCTCCTTGATTCCGCCGAATGCCTGCTGCATGCACTGAATAATGTTCGCATTGTATTTCCGGCGCTCATCACCGAAGCGCGCCAGCGTGCGCTTTAACTTTTTCATGAAAAGCAGCACCATCAGCATCATCGCAAGTGCCACACCAAGCGTGATAATCGGATCTGTCACTACCAGAAAGATAATTAAAATTGTGCTTGTGCACAGTTCCGCTGCCAGCTGCAGCATATTTAATACCGCTGCATAGAACATCTCCGGATCATTGTTGATGTCGCGCATCAGCTCCGCACTGTTATGGTTCAGGAAAACGTATAGTCCTTGCTGATATAGTACTTCATCAGACGATCCTGCATCTCCCTTTTCCCGTAGTAGGAAAAACGATACTGCATATTATTCATAAAAATAATAAACGCATTTTTTGCCAGATAGACAATGACAATTCCGATCGCTATCGTCGTGATCAGCTCGTTGGAATTCTCCATCCCCATCCACTCGTAAAATGCCGCCACATAGCGGTTCGCAAGCAGTTCCTCCGGCGCTGTCACCGCCTGGATAAACGGCAGAAGCACGGACACGCCGAGCAGACTGACTCCCGAATTGATCAGAATGAGAAATGCCATACCAAACAGCTTTCTCTTCTGCTTTCCATCAAACACCTTAAAGACGCTCTTTACCAAACTCATAAAACAATCCACTCCTTCAAACGTATCTGTTCACAGCCCTTATATTCCGGCATAATCACTACTTTTTCCGGATTCGGATTCAAGTAAGCCGCCCAGGTGGAATACGAACTATTTGATATGATCTGGTGACGGCACGCCGCCATCAGGAAAAATTCATCGACATCCGAAAACGCTCCCAGTTCGGAGATATAGGTCATCTTCCGCTCTGTATGTTCTCCCTCGAGCGCTTCCTTCGCCGCCTCCTTGTCGTTGGTAAACACAAGATAGCGAAGCCCCGGACGCTCCTTTTCCATGCGCACTAAGGCCCGCTCAAAGAAAGCTCTCCCCGGACCCACAATATCTCCGCCACGCACATGCACAGCACAGGTGTCCGTCGTCTGAAATTCCGCACACAGCTTTTTCACAAGTTCACTCTGCCCGTACGCAGGCGTCATCATATCTGTAATCTCTTTTAAATAAGGTTCAAAATAACCCGTATGCTGCCAGTAACCGTGCAGGTATTTGTTGCGGAATCTCTTTTTCTGGAAGACTCTCTGATCCACCGCATGCAGATCACGCTCCTTGATGACGCGGTACTTGAGATCTCTCCGCAGACGTTTGTAAATTTTTTGAAAAACCGTCCGGTTCGGAAAACTCTCCCGCTCATCATATTTCAGATGAAACTTATCCAGTTCAAAATCGCGCAGGGTGGAATTGTCCGCCTCGGAAGTATCCAGCTTTAACGTATCATTCTCCCGCCGCGCCGCCGCATATCCGCACGCGTAATTAAACAGCTGGTTGCCCATGCCGTCACCGATTTTTACAATAATCATGCCCGATACCCCAGAATCAGCTCACAGATGCGGTCCACATCCGAAAGATCCAGATCCGCATAGAGCGGCAGTGTCAACACGCGCTTTGACGTCTCAAGCGCCACCGGCGTATCCTTCGCATCATACTTGTCGCTGTAACACTGAAATTCGCTTGTCAGCGGATAGAAATATTTTCTGGTGAAAATATCATGCTGCTTTAACATCTCATAAATATCATCCCTGCCATATCCGAGCACTGTCTCATCGAACACCACCGGGAAATATGCATAGTTCGGCTTTACATCCTTCTGCGGCTGTACCAGCTTGATTCCCGGCACACCGTTTAAATGCTCTCTGTAGCGCGCCACCACGCGGCTGCGCTTCTCGATCTCTCCGTCCAGATGCCGCAGGTTGCAAAGTCCCATCGCCGCCTGGAATTCATTCATCTTGGAGTTGGCGCCGACCGCGTCCACAACGACCTCATTGCGGATTCCGAAATTCTTAAGACCGTACAGATCCTCCTTCAGTCCGTTCTGCTCTCCGTTAAAGCATACAGCGCCGCCCTCGATCGTGTGGAACACCTTCGTTGCGTGGAAGCTGAACATGGACGCATCCCCGAACGTCGCCACACCGCGTCCCTTGTACGTAACGCCAAACGTATGCGCCGCATCGTAAATCACTTTCAGATGATGCTTTTTGGCGATTGCCTCGATCGCCTCCACATCACAGAGATTGCCGTAGACGTGCACCGGTATGATCGCGCTGGTCTTGTCCGTGATAAGCGCCTCGATCTTGGAGACATCCATCGTGTAGTCCTCCGGATTCACATCACAGAATACCGGCGTCAGCCCGTTCCGCACGATCGCATGTGTTGTGGACGCAAACGTAAACGGCGTGGTAATGACTTCCCCCGTCAGATGCAATGCCTGGATCAGAAGCTCCAACGCCATGTGTCCATTGGAAAAAAGGGAAACGTGATCCACCTTCAGATACTTTTCCAGTTCTTTTTCCAGTTCATTGTGCTTCGCACCCATATTCGTCAGCCAGTGGCTGTCCCAGATATCCTTAATCTCTTCTATATATTCTTCATACTCCGGCATGGAAGAACGTGTTACCAATATTCTGCTCATTTTTTCGCCTTTCCTCTCCCGCAGTTCTCTGCGGGGCAGTCCAATCCTGCATTTTCAGAAATAGATACCCTGTCATGATAATAAAAATGCAACTTCTTGTCAATCTTTGCGCCATTTTCGGCGCATTTCTAATGATTTCTTAAGAAATTCAGCGCCACAGATGTTTCATACACTTCCTATATAAATGTGTGTTCCAGTATCCGCCCGCAAAGTGCACGATGTAGGCGCCGTCGTCAAACAGGCGGCGGATCAGCTTGTAGTGCGCACCGAGAAGCAGCATATGCTTTTCTCCTGTAAGCCGGCTTAGGACATGCTCGACTTTTCCGTACAGCCGGTTCTGATGAAGTGCATACAGCCTGTCCGCATACGGATTGCCGATCTCAAAATACGGCATGCAGTTAAACCGGTAATCCAGTTCCAGAAACAGCCCCTTCGTCTGGGTGTAATACGCCATCGGCGCTTCCTCAAACGCCGTGTTCTCGCCCTGGCTCTTCATCGACATGTAGTAATCCCGGAACAGATCAGCAACAAGGCGCGGCCTGAACAACAGCACGCCCCCGTTGATATTGCCAACCAGACCATCCGCCGCCGCAAATCCGCGCGACGTAAAATAGTCCTCCACCGTCTCGTTTAAAATGCGCTCGTTGTCCGCATAGATCTTGCGGAAGCGCGCGGACGAGCGCGGATTGACCTCCGCCATCAGTCCGATATTCTCCGGCATAAGCGCAAAAATATCCGGGCAATCCGGCGAGATGATGATATCCAGATCCAGGAAAAGCACCTGCTCGTATTCCCGCAGATAGTCCGGTATCAGAAGCTTCTGTGAATAGATGTCCCTCTTTTTGTCCTTGTCGATATAGTCGTCTATAAAGCGAAAATCCGCATGGCACTTCTTCGCATAAGCCATCAGATTATCCCGCACCAGTTCGTATTGTTTTCTATATTTTCCTGCGCCAACAGACATTACGCATACCACTCTGTCATTCATTGCGTAGCCCCCCTTATTTTCCTGTATTCTATCATAAATTCAAACACATTCCTTGTCAACCACGGGCGCAATCCGCAATCATTGCTTGACACGCTTTTTTGCTACGATATAATAGAAGATACTGATGACTCAACAATATTATATGAGAAGGAGACTTATTATGTCGGATATCATTCCCGTTATTGTGCACCATGAGACCGGTGAAAAACCGCAGACAGGTGGCAAAAAGAATCAGGAATATTTAAGATACTGCATCGCACAGGCAAAAAAGTACAACGAAAAAGTCGTACTTTTAGGCGACCAGTACAATAAGGACTGGTGCGACGACTGGCACGATGCCAACGATTTCATCACAGACAAATGGAAAGCGTTCCACAGTGTTTTCAAAAACCTCTCCCCGTATCCACAGGCATGGGCGGAAGGCATTTTCCGGCGTTTCTTTCTCATTCTGGAATATCTTGACCGCTATGGATACGACAACTGCGTGATTATGGACAGTGATATTCTTCTCTATACAAACGTCAGCACTTACGAGCCGTTCCGCCACTGCAAGATGGCAGCTGAGTCTCCTCTGGAGCAGGACATTGCCGTCCTCTGGAAAGGCAACGGCTACAAATGGAAGGTCTGCGCAGGTGTTGCCTATTTTACCAAGCAGGGACTGATCGAATTCACGGATTACTGTATCGATATGTACAAGAACCACATGGATGTCCTGATGGAAAAATGGAATATCCACCAGAAATACCAGATCTACGGCGGTGTTGCAGAAATGTCACTGCTTTATCTGTGGGTAAAGACTCTTCCTGAGGGGGAATTCTTAAATCTTCTGATGGACGATGCAGACCACTGCGTCTTCGACAACTCGATCGGGCTTCCGGACGGATATCTGGAAGGACAGTATGAGTTCAACCGCCGTCTCGGCGTCAAGAAGCTGTACTGGGAAGACGGGAAGCCTTACTGCTACACCCTGGACGGACACCAGAAGACCGGATTGTTATGCCTTCATTTCGTAGGCGTCACCAAAATCTTCATGGAAGGGATCTATGAGCACCAGGATTATGCCTTCGGTGCCAGATTCTACACCTATCTGCTCACCATACGCGGTCATCTTGCAGACATCAAGCACGGGAACACCAGGTTCCAGCAGCGTATCAAGATCCGCCGCGCCGAGAAAGCCGGCAAGGCTTCCAACAAATGACAGGAGATCACACCATGAAGCATGAACGTTCTTCCAACTTTGAGCTGCTGCGCCTGCTTTGCATCTTCGGAATCCTGGTAATGCACACGTTTGCAGGAATTGGCAACGCCGCTTCGCCCGGCAACATGCTGGCGAACGTCTTTGCCAACTCCCTGTTCAACACCGGCGTTACCTGTTTCATCCTGCTTTCAGGCTATTTTGGCATACGTTTTGACTTAAAAAAGCTGATCGGGTTAGACCTGATGGTGATCTTCTTCACGGTGGCCGGCACTGTGGCACTCGGCGGTTTCGGCAGCAAGGATCTGATCAAGTCCTGCATTCCGGTCTTGTCGAGACGCTACTGGTTCATCACCTGCTATTTTGTTCTCTGCATCCTGGCGCCGTTTCTCAATCAGGTGGCAGAGCAGCTGGAAAGAGAGCATTTTCGCAGACTGCTTCTTTTACTGCTGCTCGTCTTCAGCCTGATCCCGACAGTCACGACCTACGATGTGATGCAGGATGCCGGCAAGGGACTTGCACATTTTGTGATGATCTATCTGCTGGGACGCTATCTGGCGCGCTATCACACCGGGCATTGTTCCAAAAAGCGGCTGCTCCTCGGAATTACAGGATCCACGGCGCTCATCTTTTGCGCCGACGGAGCGCTGACCCTGCATCGGGTGTCATCTACAGCACTTTTTCGCGGGATTGTTCGATCTTTATTATTTTTACCGCTGTTCTGCTGCTGCTGCTCTTCCGTGAGTTCTCGCTGCAGAGCCGGATCATCAACCGTGCGGCGACCAATGTGCTCGCCATCTATGTGCTGGATCAGGTCATCCGCAGCCTGCTGGGACGCTATCTGGATCTGAATGCATTTTCCGGCCAGTGGTATCTGTTCTTCGTTGTCTGCGGCTATGTGCTCCTCGTCATGCTGCTTGCCGCAGTCTGCAATGAGCTGCGCAAGCTGACGATCGGAAGAATCGAGCCGTGGCTGACCGGCATCGTCGCCGCCTTTCTGCAGTCTTGCGGTGCGCTGCTTGTTCGTATGGGCCAGCGGATTGTTCACTGGTTTATTTCGATGGACTGATCCGCACAACAAATTATTTTTGCTTTAATATGAGGTTTTTATGAAAAAACGATTCTTATATCTGCGCTATTACTTAAAACATCTGCATCATAAGTTCCGCGCCAGGCGCGGTGGCATGTACAGCATCATGCACACAAAGTTTCTCGGGAAAATGCCGCCTTCCGACGAGGAGGCCAACCACCTGATCAAGGAGATGATCACCAGCGGCAGGCCGTTCGCTCTGTGCCGTCTCGGAAGTGCCGAGTTCACCCTGATGCAGCTGTTTGACGAATACCAGCTGTTTCACCACGACAGACTCCATCAGAGCAACATGTACACGCTGTTCCACAAGGACATGGACGAGATCGCGCGGTGGGTCAATCTCACCAAAGAGGACTGCAAGGACGTCGATATCATGGCATATTTTGAGGATCATCCAATGGAAGAATATCTGATCCGCTCCTACTGCCAGAATTCCCGCCTGATCCGCCTCGAACAGATCGAGACGATTCTCTATGATGTGCCGTGGACGATGGCGTTAGAAGGAAAAAAGTGCTCGTCATCAGTCCTTTCGTGGATACCATCCGGGAACAATACCCGAAGATCGACAAGATCTATGAGGGCAGGAAAATGCTCCCTTCTTTTGAGCTTAAGACATTAAAATCCGTATGGTTCAGCGGAGACAGGGAGGGACGATGACTTCGACACATGGTTTGACGCTCTCCAGTATCTCTACGACGAGGCGATGAAGATTGATTTTGATATTGCCCTGCTTAGCTGCAGCACCTTCGGCTTCGATCTTGCCTGCATGTTCAAGCGCGCCGGCAAACAGGCGATCCAGTACGGCGGTGCCCTTCAGGTTCTGTTCGGCATCAAAGGCGCGCGCTGGGACAACTACCCGCCCTACAGCAAGTATTATAATGAATACTGGGTGCGCGCACCGAAGACCGAAGCGCCGAGCAAACGCTTTGCAAACAAACTGGATAACGGCTGCTACTGGTAGACGGCTGTATTTGATTTTAAAGAATAAGAGGGCACATCATGAATGTAGATCACATTGGATATGCAGTCAAAAATATTGACGCATCCAGACAGGCTTTTGAAGAGCTCGGTTATGTTTTGATCCGGTCGTAAACGATACGGACCGCAATATTTTTATTTCGTTCGGTCGTCTGGGCGATTACCGCATCGAGCTGGTATCGCCGCTTGATCCCGCACTTCCTTCGCCGGTCGACGGCACGTTAAAGAAAAGCGGAAACACACCGTATCACATCTGCTATACAAGCAGCCGTTTTGAGGATGACATCAGGGAGTTGCAGCAAAAGCGTTTTCTTCTCACAATCCCGCCCGCTCCCGCATGTGCTTTCGGTGGCAGGCGCGTTGCTTTCCTGTATCATCTCCAAATCGGATTACTGGAACTGGTGGAAGCCTAATCGGCTTCCAGTTCCGATATATCCAGTTCCAGCATCTTCTGGCTTCGCTCCTTGATGCGGATGCACTGATATCCCAGATAGATTCCCCACGGCTTCGTATCCTTCGTCGCCAACGTCATCGCACAGAGTGCACATCCCTCCGCAATCGTAACACCCGGCAGAATGATGCAGCCAGCTCCGATGTTGGAGTACTTTTTAATCACAACCGGTTCCTCAATCACATTCGTGAACTTCTCCGGAACCGTCGGATTCGTCATAAAATCTCCCGAGTAATCGTCCGATGCGGCATAAACTGCACAGTGCGATGAAATCCCGGTATAATCCTCAAATGTAATGCCTGCCGTTCCGCCAAACAATGTCGTGGTAACCGCCACATGGATATAATTCCCGAATGTAATCTTACCGCTGAGCACGCAGAAATCATCCACTCTCACATGATTGCCGATCCAGATATTGGAGGCACCGTAAATGCTTGCCTTACGGCTGATCATCACATCATGTCCCACATGGGCAAATCCCATCTGTTGTAATTCTTCATCCGAATAAAAACTTGTTGCCATCTCTCTCTCCATTCTGCCGCGCGAAACATCTACGCGCTGTTTTTTATTCTGATCGCTGCGACACTATCTTACACATCCCAGACCACAGTATGAATCTGCTCTGTCTCAGGAAGCGAGGTAAGCTTTCGCTCGTACTGCTTCTGCTCCTCATCCCCGGAAACCTGTGTAAATCCCAGTTGCTCCCACAACGCCTCAACCGGCTTGTTCTTCGCCGTCTTTTTGTATGCCGCCGTCGCCCTGGTGATTCCATCTGCCTGAAGCTTCTTAAGTACGGCGTCCAGGATCGCATCTTCGACTTTGCGTCCCATCACCCGGCAGCTCATAAGAAAATTGTCGATCACTGCCGTATCGCCGTCCTGATGATACAAAAATTCACTCACCCATCCGCTGTTTCCATACTTGTCGGAGACTTCCGCCATCAGCAGATGACCTCCCTCCTCGCCAAGGTAATGCTCCAGTGCCAGTTCATCCATCCGCAGTGTACAGGTATTAAACTGATTCGTCTTGTTCATCAGCTGCACGGCGCGCTCCCTGGTATTGTCGTTTACCGGTGCCAGCCGGATCGTCGTCTGCAGCGACCGAAGGTAATCTTCATAGGATACCGCGCTCTCACGTTCTTTTCTCCGCTCGCGTTCCTGCTGATACTGCATGGTCTTTGCCTTGTCTTCGTCTGTCAGATGCCATGTGAAGAAATAGTTCTCATAGACTTCTGCCATCACCGCCGGCAGCGTCGTAAGGTCTGTCGGGAAATCCACGACTGTCACTTCCGGCTGCTGGATCCACATCGCTTCGCGCTCCGCCTCATTGTCGTCCACAAAGACAAACGAGTCCAGACCAAGGTTCAATTCCTCCGCTATTTTCCCAATATTGACGGGCTTTGGATTCCAGTCTGCATAGATCGCAGAAAAATCTGATTCCTTCAGGATCATATGTGGATTCTCACGAAATGCACTCTGCACATCCTCGCTGTTATTCTTGGACGCGATCGCCAGAAGCACTCCCTGCTGCTGCATCTTTTTGATCTGTTTCTGGGTATCCTGATAGATGGCTCCCTCGTGTGCACTGTCGAGCACAATTCCTTCCGGTCCATCCTCGCCGATCACACCACCCCAGAGGGTATTATCCAGATCGAGAACCAGCACTTTCTTGGGAACACGCACCAGCCTCGCCATCACATGCCGCATCTCCTCCGCGAGCAGATGAAGCGCTTTCATATCGTAAGGAATGGAACCCATATACCAGAATTTTGCGGAATAAAACTGTTTTCTTCCATAATCTTCGATCAGACGCCGCAGTTCAAAACGGTGAATATTTTTCTGCCGCTCCGCCAGCCCGGTCAGAAGCGTATCCCAATAGGCGCCGGATGCCTGTGCCAGATCACTTGCATCTCCCGCACCGATATGTTCCGGCCGGACATCAATGGTCGATACGACAAGATAGCTGGCAGAGTAATTCTCCGCCAGCTTCTCTATATACTGCTCCGAGCGGTCTAAGACCGTCTTCACACTTCCCATATCTTGGCACCCTTCTAACAGGGCATTTCCATCCAGCAGTAAAAACAGACATTCCGGCGCAAACGCCGCCAGACGCTCGTCCTTTTTAAGTGCATACGTGATCCACTCTCCATACCCGTCTGTCTGAAATACTTCGTTCTCTTTTTTTAAAAGTCCGGACAGCATGTCCAGATTCACGTTGGACAAAATTGATAGCCGCATTTTATGATTCCTTTATATATTGATAAAAATCGTTCAGCTTCTTGATCGTAGAGATCCGCTCCATCGGTATCATAACACCGTATTTTGCCTCGATCTCACCGAGCAGACGAAGCTGCATGAGGGAATCCCATGTCTCCACATCATCCTGGGATGTCTCCAGTGTCAGTGTATTCTTATCTACTTCCAATATGTCCGCTATAAAACTTAAAAATTCTTCCATCTTTCTATCCTTTACCCGACTTATTCAATCACCAGATCTTCCCAGTCATCGACAGGTACTAATGCAACGTAGGTTTTTCCGGTATTGATCGTAATCTCATTCCCCTGTGCGTCATAATAACGTGTCGGAGACGTCATGCTGGTCTTCTTCCATGATACATAGAGCGCCTTGCCGTTTGTGACGTAATAGCGTAACCACTGCTGATGCAGTCAAAGATCATATAACCGTGTTCGTCATACTGTGTATAGCCGCAGCTCTGAATCAGAAGATTCTT